>ERZ773162.1603-NODE-1603-length-17459-cov-3.067111_pt1 | contig 17459 bp, 22 predicted proteins | sample MGYA00511113_ERZ773162 | MGnify/ENA primary metagenome ERZ773162 (study PRJEB29015, sample SAMEA2737807) | human gut metagenome | biome: human gut; feature: human-associated habitat; material: faeces | place: China | collected 2012 ... | reverse complement strand
CGGTTTACCGGTACTTTTGGAGCTATGGCAAAGGCATTTGGCTTCAGTGAGAAAGCTGCATATGACATGTCCACAACTCTTACTGGTCTTGCCGGAGATGTGGCATCTTTCTACAACATCAGTCAGGATGAGGCATACACGAAGTTAAAGTCTGTATTCACTGGTGAAACAGAAAGCCTGAAAGACCTGGGCATTGTTATGACCCAGACGGCTCTTGACAGTTATGCGCTAGCAAACGGTTTCGGGAAGACTTCAGCAAATATGTCGGAGATGGAAAAGGTTGCCCTCCGGTACAAGTTTGTACAGGATCAGCTGACATCCGCGGCGGGAGACTTTTCCAGAACATCCGATGGCTGGGCGAACCAGGTCCGCATCCTGCAGCTGCAGTTTGATAGCTTAAAGGCCACGATTGGCCAGGGGCTTATTAACGTGCTGTCTCCGGTGATTAAAGTGATCAACACAATCATCGGTAAGCTGATGAGTCTGGCCAATGCGTTCAAAGCCTTCACGGAATTCATAACCGGAAATAAAGGTTCAGGCGGTGGGGCATCTTCGGTAGCTACCGATATGGGAGCTGTTGCGGACTCTGCGGGGGATGCCGCGTCCGGGATGAATAAAGCTGCAGGTGCGGCGAAAAAGGCAAAACAGGCCTTCGGGCTTGCAAAGTTCGACGAGCTGAATGTGGTAAGCTCCAATGATTCTTCCGGTGGTGGTTCAGGATCCGGAGGAAGCGGCGGTAGCGGGTACGAATCTGATCAGTTCGATATGAGCGAACTGGAACAAGGAACCGAAGAAGTAGACAGCCGAATGGATACCATCATGAAGCGGCTGAATGAATTGCGCAGCGCATTCACGAGTGGTTTTTGGGATGCACTGGGAGACACTTCTGTATTTGATAGCATCCAGGACTCTATATCTGGAATAAAAGAAAGCCTAACCAATATCTTTACAGCTCCGGAAGTTGTGCAGGCTGCTAATAGTTTTGCAGACACATTAGCATATAATCTTGGGGCAATAGCCGGTTCGGTTGCATCTATTGGGCTTACCATTGCGGACAATTTGCTGGGCGGTATTGATTTTTACCTGCAGCAGAATTCTGGTCGAATAAAAGATTTTTTAGTATCGATGTTCGATATAAGCGCCGATATTGCTGAGATATCCGGGAATTTTTCAATAGCTGTTGCGGATATTTTTACAGTATTTCGGAGCGATACAGCAAAGCAGATTACTGCGGATCTGATTAAGCTTTTCTCTGATGCTTTCATGGGAGTGCAGGAACTGTCTCTTGCTTTTTCGCGTGATGTTCTGGCAATGATAACAGAGCCGATCACGCGCAATGTCGATAAGATAAAAAGCACGCTCAATGGGCTTTTAGGTGTAGTGCAGACCATCACGGGAAGTATTGCAGACACATTCGAATACTTTGTTGATGGAGTCTTACAGCTGTATGACGAGCATATCAGTCCACTGATTCAAAGCTTTACAGACGGCTTATCTGAAATTGTAGATACGGTTTTAAGCGCATTCAACACTTATATCCTTCCGATTCTGCAGGATGCAGCAGACCAGTTTGCTGAATTTAATGAAAGTTCGATAAAGCCTTTGATAGATGCATTTCTGGATTTTGCAGGAACTGTAGCTGATTCCATCGGAGAAATCTGGAATAAAGTTCTGGTGCCATTTATCAACTGGTTTGTGGAAAATATTGCACCAGTAATAAGTGATAGCTTAAAAAATGCGTCGGACATCTTCTTTGCTTTCGGTGAGACGGCAGCAGAGGTAGTTAAAAATGTGCTTGGAGCATTAAAAGGTCTGATCGAGTTCATTACGGGCGTTTTGACTGGAGACTGGAAACGCGCTTGGGAAGGTCTGAAAGATATTTTCAAAAACGTGTTTAACGGAATAGTAAGCATTGCAGAAGGATGCGTAAACGCAGTTATTCGTGGCTTGAACAAGCTGAGCTTTGATGTCCCAGATTGGTCGCCGATAGCTGCAGGAGAACACTTTGGATTTGATATAGCTCCAGTTAGTCTTCCACGCCTTGCACAGGGTGGCTTTGTAAAGGCAAACACCCCGCGACTTGCCATGATCGGTGATAACCGAAATTATGGCGAGATCGTGGCTCCGGAAGACAAAATGATGGAATGGCTGAATAAAGCGGTAGAGCTTGGTGCCCGGATGATGGGCGGCGGTGGCGGCCTATCGGAAGATGATGTTTACTACGCATTCAAACGGGCGCTCAACGAGGCCGATCTGACGGCAACGATTGACACAGACAGGCTTTTTAAAGCCATGAAAGCGAAAGCTGCGGAGTACCGGAGACGGACCGGAAAGCCGGCGTTTGAATAGGAGGGAGTGGCGAATAATGGCAGAATACAAAGGATATTTGCTTAAAATCAACGGAACAGAGCTGCCTGGTCAGTACATTCAGGACTATTCGTCTACTCCGAACCAGGCACAGGACAAAGATTCTTATCAGGATCTTACGGGAGAACTTCATCGTGAGATCCTGCCGCATACGCGGTCAAAAATAGAATTCAAAACCCCGCCGATGTCTCTGGAAGGAAAAATTGTTTTTCAATCCTTTTTTCCGGATCGAAGAAGCAATCCGAAAATATCAGTTGAATACTGGAATGATGAAGATAATGCATATACATCTGGTGAATTTTATACTCCGGACATCACCTACCAGTCATATCCCAGCGGGAACACGATTGCATATAAGCCATTTCGCGTTGCCCTGATTGAGTATTAGGGGGTGGTGGCATGCAGGTAAGTGAAACATTAAAAGAATTGTATCGCTCTGACAGTATTGATAAAAACATGATTGCAGAGTTTTGCCGCCCAGGACAAACAGAACCGTTTCTCGCAGTATATGACGGCAGCCGTTTCATCGACATGTCCCTGGAAGAATCCCTCTGCAGTGATGATAATATCGAATGGGGAAGCTGCGAAGCATCACAGATCAAGCTGACCATCATCGGACTGAACGGTACCGGAATAAAAGGCAGCGAGATGACCTTATACCAGACGTTGGACGGAGTCTTTCCGGCTACGGATCTGTACCCAGATGATAATACATACCCAGCTGGATACGTCATGCCGTTAGGGCGCTATGTTGTGCAGTCAGCGAAGAAGCGGGCAAACACGGACTTCTGGGATGTCGTAGCCCTGGATTATATGTCCAAGTTTGATACTGATGTAGTTGACTGGTACAATGCGCAGCCATTTCCGATGCCGCTTCGGGATTTTCGGGCAAGATTTTGCCGATACCTTGGAGTAACCGAAGCTGTGCCGGATTACCTCCCGAACGATGATATGCCGGTAGAAAAGACCATAGATGCCGGAGAACTGACAGGAAAAGACATTTTGATTGCCTGCGAGCAGGTAAATGGCGTATTTGGACATTTTGACCGTGAAGGGATACTGCAGCACATAGCATTGGAACCGAATTACGGATTATTCCCGGCAACAGATCTGTGTCCGAGCGAGGAATTGTATCCGGTTGCTCCTGGCGTGATGAATGATCAGGTGTATGATGAACGTCTGGAAGCCTATCTGATGATATCCAGTTACTTTGAGGATTACACAGTCCAGTCCATTGATAAAATTCAGATCCGGCAGGAGAGCGAGGATATTGGTGCAATCTATGGCACTGGCGCCAACTGCTATACAATGGAGGGCAACTTTTTACTGTATGGAAAAGGTGCTGATGAGTTACAGCAGATTGCTGCAAATGTGTATGGCATGATCAGCGGCCGGATGTATATTCCGTTTAGCTGTGAGCTGAAGGGCTTGCCATATATCAACGTAGGAAGTGCCGTATATTTTGCATATGGAACAGACTCAATCGTGTCCTACGTTATGAACCGAACGCTCAAAGGAACTTATGCTCTGAAAGATTCTTACAGCGCGGAAGGAGAAGAAATACGGAGCGTCCAGAATAATGTCAATAAAGACATTTTGCTGCTGAAAGGCAAGGCCGCCTACCTCAAAAAGAACGTAGACGAAGTATCTGCGAACCTGGTGGATTTGGAAAAGCAGACGGAAGCCAAGCTGACGATCACAGCAGAGAAGATCGAAGCCGAGGTCAAGCGGGCATCGGAAGCTGAAGGAAATCTGTCTTCGCTGATATCCCAGACTGCGGAGAGCATCACACTTATGGTCAAAAAAGGCGAGGTGTCGGCTCAGTTGTCTATTGAGAGTGGCGGCATCGATATTAAAGGTAACCGTTTCAGCTGGACTGCTACAAACTCATCATTGACCGCAGACGGAACGTTGACGGTTAATCAGGGACTTTTTAAGGGTTCCATTGATGTAGGCAATGGTCAGTTTACGGTTGATTCAAGCGGTAAAGTTATTGCAAAGTCTATTGAAGTCGGAACGTCATCTTCGAGGGCTACGCTGTACGGTTCCACAGTCCTTGCCACGAATTTTTCCTGCAACAGCAGTTTTAATGTTGACTGCTATGCCAATATGGCCGACATTGGAGGCAATACGATTAGTTGCGGTACGTTGCGGGCTAATCATATTTATGGCTCCATAGATGATTTCTCAGATCGGCGCCTGAAGCAGAATATCCATCCCGTGGATGCGGAAACGGCGCTCAGGATCATCAAGCAGCTGAAACCGGTATCCTACAGCATGAAACGGTATGACCGGGAGGGAGTCGGCTTTATTGCGCAGGATGTACAGAAAATCTGCCTAAAACAGGGCATAGATTTGCCGCTGTATGGCAGACGGGGAAAGTATCTGACTATCCCGTATATCAACTACGTTCCTCTCCTGGTGGCGGTGGTGCAGAGTCAGCAGAAAGAAATAGACAGGCTGAAACGCCTGATCGGATAGGAGACACATGTATAAATTATCGGAAGAGCAGCGTGCGTCGCTGCTCTATATTTTTGATCGTCTTACAGTAACAGGACCGGATCAGGCGGCACTGCTTAGTAATGCTGCAGTGATTGTGCGTGGTTTAGAAAACGAAGAAGAGGAGGAAACGCAGAATGGCAGTAAAAACAGTACAGGCCGTCATTAATGGAACGACCGTCACACTGACTTATAACAGTAGCACCGGAAAATACGAGGCAACGGTAACGGCCCCGTCAAAGTCCAGCTACAATGTGAATTCCGGCCATTATTATCCGGTTACGATTAAAGCTACGGATGCGGCAGGTAACACGACCACAAAGACAGATACGGACGCGACATTGGGTGACAGCCTGAAATTAAAGGTAAAAGAGAAGGTTGCTCCGGCAATCACTATCAGCAGCCCAACCGCAGGGGCTTATCTGACCAACAACAAGCCAAGTATTGTCTGGACGGTTACCGATGCAGATTCCGGAGTCAATCCGGCTACCATCGGCATTACGATCAACAACGGCACCAAGGTTACTGGAGATAGCATTGCCAAAGAAACGGTTAGCGGCGGTTATAAATGCACCTACACGCCGATTGCCGCGCTGGCAGACGGCAGCCACACCATCAAGATTGATGCATCTGACTACGATGGCAATGCAGCGACTCAGAAATCGGTTACCTGTACCGTGGATACTGTACCGCCGACTCTGTCTATCACCGCTCCGGCAGACAAGCTGATCACAAATAAGACTGCAATTACCGTCAAGGGTACTACCAACGATAAGACATCCAGTCCGGTTACTGTGACCGTGAAACTTAACAGCGGAGCAGCTACGGCGGTGACTGTAGGCAGCGATGGCAGCTTCAGTAAAGACCTGACGCTGGTTGTTGGCAGCAATACCATTGCTGTAGTTGCTAGGGATGCAGCAGGCAAGACCACGACTGTCACCCGTACCGTGACCGTAGATCAGACCGCTCCGGTAATCAAGTCTGTCACTCTCGCTCCGAATCCGGTAGATGCAGGCAGGACCTTTGTGATCAGCGTAGAAGTTACCGACTGATAAGGGGCCGAGATGGTTACGCGCCTTCAAGGACGGGTAAATGGATCGGATATTATTTTCAGCCGCGTGGAAGGGGACCTGTGGGAGTGCACGGTCCCCGCTCCGGAGGCGTTCGAAGCCGTTGTGGAACTTTGTGCGTATGATGAGGCTGGAAATTATTGCTATGCAGCGCGCTATTATTTACTGTTTGATCCAGAATCGCTGGAGATAAGACTTTTGCCCATCGATTATTGGCTGGAAGTAACAGGAAGGGATATGTGGCTGGATTGTGTATGGCCGATTCGGCGGTGCTGTATTGGAGACAGGAGGGATGGCAGGATGATTGATTTTATACTGGGAGAACACAGGTATGTGAAGTTTGTCATACGCTCCCGCAAGAAAGAAGAATTTGCGGTGAAGGAAGCTGCTTACGAACTTTATCATGATGGAAATCTGGAAAGCTCCGAAGCATGTGAGGTGCTTCGGGACGGATCATCTCTGTATTTGAAAATCATGCTGCAGCCAGCCCAGCGTTCAAAACGGTACCGGCTATACGTAACGTATCAGGTTGGTCAGGAGACGATAAAGCATGTTGAGGATATGGAGGTGCGCTGATGGCACAGCTGGAGAATGTAATAATTCAGCCGAATCCGGTGGATGTGAAAAGTCAGTTTCTGATCAGCGTTACGATCCTCACCTGGAATTACCTCAATAAAAATTATACCTGGAATGCAGTGAGTGGGATGTCCTGGGCAGATCTGGAAAGCCAGTGGAAGGAGAAATAACAATGGATGATGTGCAGATAATTGAGCGGGTTAAGGCGAATATGCGCTTAGAGACTCAGGATTATGATGTGGTGATATCGGATATCATTCAGAGCGTAAAGAATTACTGCAACCTGGATGAACTTCCGGACGCGCTGGAGCCATTTGTTCGTCGGAAAACAAAACGAATTGTGGATTATGAAGCTGTGAACGGACCGGGATATACGCAGGAGATTGCCAGCATCAAGGAAGGTGACGGCAGTATCACCTATACCACAGACGGCGCTTCCAGTCGGAACGCAATTTATAATATGACAGATGAAGACCGGTCAGAGTTGCGGCGGTTCAGGAGGTTGAGAGGATATGCTTAATCCATATGCAGTTATGTATGATTCCACTATGGAGGTGTATCGCTATGAGAGGGCAACAGATTCTGCCGGCTTTGATTCATCTGAAGAGTATTGCATTGCATCTGGCGTGAGGTGTCGATACAGCATTTCAGGACAGAGCAATGCTACCCTTCCGGTGCCATCTCTGCAGGCGAGCAATCAGCTCTTCTGCGGCCTTGAAACAGATATTCGTGCAGGCGATAAAGTTGTGGTGACGATGCGAACCGGTCAGCAGGTGACGCTCCGAGTTGGAGAGGTACATCCATACAGTTTTCAGTATCAGTGCCGAGTGGAGAGGGATGAGAAAGCGTGAGCAGTTCCAATTACCGACGGAATAAAGCCTTTATCGATCAGTTCCGGAAAGAACTCAAGGCTGAGATGGATGATCTTTCAGAGGTGGATGTAAAGGTACTTAACCAGGCTGTCAATGAAGGTGTCCGGTGGTTGAAGGAGCGGACTCCGACAGGCATTCATCCGAACCCGGTTACATTCAAAGTAAAGAGCGGGCCCAAGGCTGGAAAAGTTGTCAGCTTTAAAACAAAGGATACCATTGTGGGAGGTCTGCTCAAAAAATCATGGAGATCTGCTCCTGCTTCAAAAAGCGCATCCGGTGCAAAGAAGGTATTGGTCAACACGGCGGAGTATGCTTCTTACTGGAATTATGGGCATCGCATTGTATTGCGCAAAGGCGGACCGACGAAAGGCTTTGTGAAAGGTACGTATTTGCTGGAAAAGGGCGTCTCTTATATTGACAGGCGTCTTGCTACGCTGTTTGAAGCGGAGGTGCAGAGAATCCGAAAGGAGCATGAGAGTGGGGATTGATATTTTATACAAGGCGATTGCCGCGGAGTGCCGATCTGTCGTTCCGGAACTTAAAAAGATTTACAGGGATAATATTCCCCAGAATGCGGAGACGCCGTTTATCCTGGTTCTTATTACCGATACGGATACAAGGCGGTGCCTGGCGAACCGGCAGCGTGTCAAACAGAGCTTTGATGTGCAGTATTTTCCGGGCGGGGAAATCCAGAATCGTAGAAAAGAATGTGAAAAAGTTAAACAGGAGATGCTTCGGGGCTTCGATCTGATCAGCGCCGATGGCATCTCCTTTTATGTAAAAGAGAAAAACGCAAATGTAACTGATGATGTTCTCCATTTGCTGTTCAGTGTTTCCTATGTCGAATACAGGGAGTCTGCTCAGCCCAAAATGGAAGAACTTGATAAAAAAATAGAAACGGAGGAATAAGCTATGGCAGGTACATGGGATAAGCAGGACAAGGTGATTCCCGGAGCATATATCAATTTATTGACCAATACACCGCTGAGCATTTCAGTTGGTGAGCGTGGAACAGTACTCATTGCGCAGGAACTGTCGGTAGGTACGGACAATGACATTTATGAAATTGCAGCATCAGAAGGTGCTTATCCAGAAAATGCATCGACAGCAGATAAAAAACTGGCAAAACTTGCACTTATGGGAGCAAAAACTGTGCTGTTGTACAAGCTTCCGACCGCACATACGGATGAGCATGTGGATACGATGCTGGAAGCTTTAAAGACAGTGGATTTTGATGTACTGGTATATCCGTATGCCAAGTCAGGGACTGCAGCATCAGCGGCGCAGCAGAAAATCGCAGCCTGGATCAAAGCTATGCAGGATGACGAAGGCAAGAATGTAACGGCAGTGTTGCCAAATTATCCTGCAGATACGGAGTATATCATTAACAATCCGCAGGGCACCGTCCTTTCAGATGGATCTTCCCTGACAGCATACGAAACTGCTGCATGGATCGGCGGCATCACTGCGGGCGCAAGCATCACAAAATCGAATACAGCACAGAAGTTTGAGGGCGCGATTGATGTCGTTCCGAGAATGACCCGCTCTGAACAGGAAACCGCAATTAAAGCTGGCAAATTCATTCTGGATGTAGATCGAAGCCAGAATGTTACTGTAGTAGCGGATATCAATTCCCTGACTTCTATCGGTCAGTCCAAGAGTGACATCATGAAACAGAACCGGTCAGTACGGACGGCCTGCGGCATCCGCAGTGATATTCAGTCCGTGTGGGATGCCAATATCAAAGGTAAGTATGACAACAATGTGGACGGTCGTTCAATCTTTAAAGGAATGTTGGTGGAATATTTTACCGATTTGGAGCGCCGCGGGGCTATTCAGAACTTTGATTCTGATAATGTAACGGTTGAAGCCGGCACAGCAATCAATGCGGTTCTTGTTAACTGCGGTGTACAGCTGGTTGGTAGCATGGAACTGGCCTATATTAATGTAAATCTGAGCTAAGGAGGACGATGAGATGGCAAATTATACGAAACTTGACGATACGCTTAGCGGATCGGAGGGAAAGGGCTTCATTACTCGCAGCGGCCAGAACCGTGAAATGTTTGAGATTTCAAAGATTGATGCACACGTAACGTTGTCCGTAACAGAGAAAAAGCTGCTGGGACACCGCATGAAGCAGCATAAAGTTGTTGGTGCGACCGGTGAGGGGTCTGGAACCTTTTATTTCATGAATTCGGATGCACTGAAGGAATTCATCAACTATAAGAAAAATGGCATTTACCAGGCATGCACCCTGCAGTTCACAAATGAGGATCCGCAGTCTACCGTTGGCAGACAGACGGTAACACTGTTCCATGTGATTTTAAAGACGATTCCGGTTGCATACCTGGAGGATGACAGTGAGGATCCGATCACCTTTGATTCAGATTTTACCTTTGATGACTGCGACTGCCTGGAGGCATTTCAGCTTCCGGAGAATATGAGATAGGAGACTGACTATGAGTGAAGTGAGAGATTTATACGGATTTTTACATCCGGAAGTTACTCCGGAGAAAGAGGTTTTTGTTTCTGACAGATTCAAAGGAAAGGACGGTAAGCCAATGCCGTTCGTGATCCGTCCGCTGGAACAGGAAGTCTGCGACAAGGTTCAGAGAACCTGTGTTAAGACTGATAAGAAGGGCAACAGTGAGTTTGACCGTTTTAAATATGTGGATGAGATCACAGCGGCTGCCGTAGTGTTCCCGGATCTGAAGAACGCTGACCTGCAGAAAGTTTACGGAGTACTGGGAGAGGTGAAGCTTCTGAAAAAGATGCTCTATACCAATGAGTATAATGCTCTGGTCGAAGCTGTTCAGGATCTGTCCGGCATGGATGATGATTTTGATGATCTGAAAAATGACGCAAAAAACGAGTAAAGCAAAGTGATCCGGAGTTTGTTCTGGCGCACTTTGCGCTGCAGAGATTACATATTCTTCCGAGTGAGTTGGCAGCTATGACTCCTCGGGAGAGAGCGTTTATTGCAGCCAGCTGTGAGTTGCGCGTAGAAGCGGAAAAACGCGCCGCGAAGGGGGGGAAGTAGGTGGCAAGATTAAGAGCAACGATAGAACTGGCCACGAGCGGCTTCATATCCGGAATCAATAAAGTGCTGAGTGCCTCTGACCGCGCGGCAAAATCTGTGGAAGATGTCAGTACAGCAGCCGATAAGGTTGAAACCAGTCTGGATAAAGCCGGAAAAAGCGGCAAGAAGGCAAAGGAAGGCTTTGAAAGTGCCGGCGAAGGCGCGGAAAAGGCTAGAAGAAAAGTTAAAGGCCTGGGTGATGAAGTCGATAAGACAAAGACCAAAGCCGAGAAAGTAGCCGGTGCTCTTGGAAAGCTTTTTGCGGCCAAAACAGCACTGGATGCGGGAGGCAAGCTTTTGAGTGCATCCGATAGATATATGAATGCAAATACCCGTCTTGGCCTGATCAACAAGGACAATGCCGGTAATGTAATCAATCCCAATCTGCAGAATGATGTATATGCCTCTGCGCAGCGATCCAGAGCATCGTACGAAAGTACGGCGAATGGTGTTGCAAGCCTTGGATTGAATGCAGCAAATGCCTTCAAGGATCAGAACGAACTGATTGGATTTGTCGAGTCCATCAATAAGCAGTTTGCAATCGGAGGTACTGAGGCAAGTGCGGCAGCCGGTGCTATGACTCAGCTGACGCAGGCTATGGGATCCGGAGCTCTTCGTGGAGATGAACTGAATTCGGTTCTGGAAGCTGCACCAAGTATTGCCCGTAACATTGAGAAATATATGGGATGGGCGGAAGGCTCCATTAAGTCATATGCGGAAAAAGGTGCCTTATCGGCGGAGGTTGTAAAGAACGCGCAGCTGGCGGCAATGGATGACATCAACCGGCAGTTTAATTCCATGCCGTTAACCTGGTCGCAGTTATGGACTCAGTCCATGAATGCGATTCAGAAGGCATCAGCCCCATTCCTGCTGACATTAAACTGGATAGCCAATAACATGGATATCATTGGACCGATCCTGCTTGGAATAGCAGCGGGACTGGCGGTATACGCAGCATTTACTTACGGGGCTGCCGCGGCACAATGGGTGCTGAATGCAGCAACGGGAGTGTGGAATGCTTTGTGTATGATGAATCCGGCGGGGCTGATGGCGATAGGCTTTATTGCTCTGATAGCCATGCTGTATGCGGGAACAGCGGCTTTTAACAAGCTGACTGGTTCATCTGTGAGCGCAACGGGGATCATAGGTGCTGCATTTTATGTTTTAGGTGCTTATATCTATAACTCGTTCATTTATCCATTATGGAATGGTTTTGCGATGCTCGCCAATTTCATCGGCAATGCATGCTTTGGAGATGCAACGGCAGCAGTGAAAGTGCTGTTTTTGGATATGGCCAATACATGCGTTAGCTACGTTTTGAATATGGCCAGAGCCATTGAAAGCATTATCAATAAAATTCCGGGTGTTACCGTAAATATTACTTCCGGATTAGACGGGTTAAAAAACAAGATTGAGTCCAAAGCAAAAACAATCAAGGATGAGAGTGGATGGAAAGAGTACGTAAAGCAACCGGAATTGATGGATTATACTGCAGCAGCGGGGAAAGGTTATGCTAAGGGTTCTGCTTTAGCGGGAAAGGTTTCCAGTTTGATCAGTGGTGGTGGAATCGGTGGTATGAATTTCGGCAATATCCCTGCAGGAGCTGGAACAGCCGGTAATCCAGCGGCCGTAAAAGGTACTGGAAAGAATGGCAGCATGAATGTAAAGCTGGAAGATGAGGATATTGATTATCTTCGGGAACTGGCTGAACGCGATTATGTTGCCCGTATTGCTCAGAATACATTGGCCCCGAATATCCAGGTTACCTTCACCGGAGACATTAGCCAGGAGATGGATTATGAGAAGATTGGTCCGGCAGTTGCGCAGATTCTGCAGGATGAGATTGACACAGCACCGGAGGGATTGTACTGATGAGCTACAGTGTATATTTGAAAATCAGTGGAAAAAAGTATAAGCTTCCGGTTAATCCGGAGCAAATTAAGAAAACGCAAAAGCTGAATGCAGAAAAGTACCAGGTACTGCGTGGGGAACAGGTTTGTGTCCCAACTTATGCAGAATTGTGGAGTTATGAATTCAGTGATTGTGAGCTGCCGCACCGCGATACCCATTATATGGAACCTGGAGGTGATGCGAATCCGGATAAGTACATCCGGGCCATCACAAAAGCGCAGAAGAATAGGCTGCCGGTTCAGCTGATCTATTCGAACGGTGTGACTGATGATGAATCGGTAAAAGTCCTGATTGAGTCTTGCAGTATTACAGAGAAAGCGGGAGAGGAAGGGGATAAATACCTTTCCCTCTCATTTTTGCAGTATAAGGCGCCGAGCAAAAAGTATATGGCCGTTGTGACGCCTACGGCTACCGTAGCACAGCCGCAGGTCGAACAGCCAGCGAATCCAGCGGTAGAGCAGGGAAAGACCTATACGGTTCAAAAAGGGGACACTCTCTGGAAAATTGCAAAGCAGTTTTATGGTAACGGTGCGCTGAATACCAAAATTGTGAGTGCCAATTCGGACAAAATCAAGAATCCAAATTTAATCTATGCAGGTCAGGTATTTACGATACCGGCATAAGGAGGGGATGGCATGCAGTTATGCGTTGAAAACAACGGACAGATCTATGAAATCTCCGAACTTTGCCTGGATATCAGCTGGAAGGATGAACTGAATAATGGTGCTTCCATCCTGGAATTCTCTTACCTGTACGATGGTGAATTGATGATCCAAAACGGTGATGTGGTAAGGCTTACCAATACCAGCGAGACGGACGGCATATTTTTTGGCATGGTTTTCCGGGTCAGTATGGGAGAAGACCGAAAGGTGAAGGTGAAAGCCTATGATCAGCTCCGCTACGGTAAGGCAAAAGACATCATCACCCTCAAAGGTGGTCTGGATGATATTTGTACCATCACGCAGAATATGTGCAAGTATCTTAATCTGAAAGCCGGTGCAATGCCTGCAGTTGCTTATAAAGTGCCTGCGGATAAAGTAAAGTACCAGGATACCTGGATTGATGTGATCTATGGCTTAATCCGGGATACTCTTCTCAATACAAAGACGGCAGATGAGCCGCAGGGAGAGTGGTACCGTCTTGCGGATGTGTACGGAGAGATTCGGCTGGATAATCTCCGGGATCTGCAGCTTCCACTTGTTCTGGGGGACGAGTCTCTTGCGTATGGGTATAGCTGGGAAAAGTCCATTGATGATAATTTTTATAACATCGTAAAGATATCTTGGATGGACGAGGCAAGTGGCAAGGCTCAGACAACGCAGGCTGCGGATCCGGAATCTGTGAATCGGTATGGTAATCTGCAGTATTACGAGCATGTATCTGATAAGAGCACGGATACAGCAAAACTGCAGGAAAAGGCAAAGAAGCTTTTGCAGCTGTATAACCATGAAAAAGAAACCATTAAGCTGTCCTGTATTGGCGATCATTCCGTTCGGGCTGGCTGCAGTATTTATGGTAGCGTAGCAGATATTGGCTTGAATCGGAGGGTCATTGTAAAGACGGTTACCCATAAGTACCTTCCTGTGCACACAATGGAGCTGGAGGTGATTGCAAATTGATCAATGAAAAAATCAAGATGATTGTGGATGGTTTTTTGAATGCGGCAAAGTTGCCAGCTATTTTAATTGGCACCTACGATGGGAATGGGGTCCAGGTGGATTCCCGTTTTACCATTCCGGCTGCGCAGCTTTCTGGAAATACGAAAACACAGATGCGGTCTGGAGATAGAGTCCGTCTTCTGGCGCCAACAGGATGGGAAGAATTTTTTGTCCTTGAAATTGTCGGAAGAAATGTAGCATTTGAGGATGAAATCTAAGGAGGTGTTCGGAAGGTGGCGTTAACGACAGATACGCGAATTGAACAACAGAGCTTTTCAAATCGTTCATACAATCTGAGCCGAACCGCAATTCAGGGCTTTGTGACAGATCTGGAAGCCTTGTCCCAGGCAATCCATAAGCGCTTATCTACACAGCAGTTTGAGTATCCGATTTACAGTTTTCGATATGGCGTCGATTGGAAAGATCTTCTTGGTCAGGATCCAGAGTATGTCCGGCCGGAAATGAAACGGATGATTCAGGAAACGCTGCTGGAGGATGATCGTATCACGGAAGTCGAAAATTTCAATTTTGAGTTTTCAGGGAATATCTGTAGATGTGAGTTTGATGTTGTGAGCATCTTTGGAACCGTGCGGGAAGGGGTGGAAACCAATGTTTGAAGATAAAACCTATGAAAATATTCTGCAGGAAATGCTGAATCGTGTTCCTGATGATATTGATAAGCGGGAAGGCAGCGTTATTTATGATGCGCTTGCACCGACCGCTTATTCCATTGCAGATTTATATTTTCAGCTGAAAAATTTTATTGACCTGGTTCTTCCGGACACAGCACTTGATGGATTTTTAGACCGCTGGGTATCAGCGTTTGGAACAACCAGAAAGACTGCCGAGGCAGCAGTTCGAAAAATGACAACTTCTGGTGCTGTGGACATTGGAACACGCTGGGAAATCGGTGGCCTGGTGTATTTCGTAAGAAGCGCATTGACAGAAACAGAATATGAGGTTGTCTGTGAAACTGCAGGTACAGTCGGGAATCAGTATGCAGGTGAAATGCAGCCAATATCTCCGGTTGTTGGAGTAACAGCAACATTGGGGGATATCATCACGGCTGGGGTAGACAAAGAAGAGAATGAACCACTACGAAGCCGCTTCTACATCAGAGTTCGGCGACCTGCTACATCTGGAAATGCTTATCAGTATCAGCAATGGGCACTGGAAGTGCCAGGCGTTGGGGCGGCAAAGGTGTTTCCGCTTGACAATGGTCCCGGAACAGTTGGTGTGATGGTGGCGGACAGTGATATGCAAATATCGCCTGGATTGCCAGAGAAGGTTGCGGAATACATTGAAACAGTAAGACCGGTTGGTGCTACAGTTTCGGTATACAGTCCTGCAGCTTTGAGTATTGATGTGTCTGCCAATGTATTACTGGATGGCAGTAAGAGCCTGCAGGAAGTTAAGGAAGCTTATGAAAGTGCCTTGCGGGAATATTTGGACGGTTTGGTATTTACAGCCTACCGGGCAAGCTATGCGAAGTTAGGAAGCCTGTTGTTGGATATACCCGGTATCGAGGATTTTGACACCTTTCTGCTGAATGGCAACACCGGAAATGTTACGATCGGTGCAAAGCAGATTCCGGTAATCGGAAAGGTTACCCTTGCGGAGGTGAGTGAGCTTGGATCTGACTAAAGTCCTGCCGTTTTATTATGATCAGAATGTGACAATGCAGACTCTGCAGGGAGTGCTGTCGCAGGAAACAGACCAGATGGAGAAAGCGCTGAACGACAGTGTTTCAGAATGCTTTCCGACTACTGCGTTGGTTTTACTGTCTCGGTATGAAAAAATATTTGACCTGCAGGTGGATGCTTCGAAATCACCGGGGTTTCGCAGGGAAAGAATTAAGGCCAAAATCGCCGGTATAGGTACTGCAACCAAGGAAATGATTAAGCAGGTAGCAAGGAGCTATTCAAACGGTGAAGTAGATGTGATCGAGGATAATGAACATAGCTGCTTCACTATTCGCTTTATTGGAACGCTGGGCATTCCGGGAAATATGGCAGATCTGAAGCTGACCATTGAAGAAATTAAGCCGGCACATCTGGCTGTTGATTATGAATATCTGTATAACACCTGGAAAAATATGGAAGTTGCTACCTGGAATAGCGTAGCTGCGTATACATGGGAAGGAGTAAGAACAGCAAAATTATGAAGACAACGGCAAATTATGGCTTTAAAAAGCCGGAAAAGAACGAGTATATTAATATCGATGATCTTAATGATAACATGGATGCCATCGATAAGGAAATGGCCAGGTATAACAGAGCACTAATTTATATTACACTTACTGCAGATGCTTGGACCGGTGACGAGGCACCATACGAGCAGACGGTAGCAGTGGAGGGAGTCACTGCTGCGGATAATCCGATGCTGGTGAGTGCGTTGGAGGATGGGACAGATCTGGTCACGCAGAAAGCCTACAGCAAGGCGTTCGGAATCCTGGCAGCCGGAACCGGCACAACGGCGGACGGTAGTGTGACGTTTAAGGTTTACAAAAAGCCGGCTACAGATATCACGGTCGGCCTGAAGGGAGTGTGAGCTCATGGGCAAGGTTTTAGCATCCGGCGGAGGTGGCGGTACCGGATCTGATGAATGTACCGCCAGCAAAGCACAGGTCCTTGCCGGTTACACTGCGGTTACCAGTGATTCCGGAGACGAGGCAGCAGAGGGAACCATGCCGAACAACGGAGATCAGTCTGCAACGTTGAAATGCGGTCAGAGCAAAAAGATTCCGGCGGGATACACGCCGGGTGGGACTGTGAAAGCTGCAGACCTGGCATCGCAGACCGGGGCAACGGCTGTTGCTAATCAGATTTCTTCTGGAAAGACAGCATGGGTAAATGGTAAACAATTGACTGGAACACTAACCGAGAGAGGGCAATACCAGAGTGGCGGAGCTGCATGGTGTAATACTTATTTCGCCATTAACTCGCTGCCCGAGGGTATCTACAGATCGAATGGCGCTTCCTGGGCACCAGAAGCACGATGTACAGCAGATCAGCTGCGAAATGCACTTGGTATTACAGCAGGGAAGATTAAAAAAGGAGAAACAATTGCCGGTGTGTCGGGAAATGTAGAAGCATATAGATACTATCAGGCTGATGTTTATGCTGGAAGTAAAGATGCGTTTACAAACATTAATGGTACACCACAAAGATGTTATGTTGTCGAAGTGTCTAACTTTAGTTTTACACCTATATCAGTTGTAGTATCCGCATATATTAATCATGCATATATGACGGCATACGATGGATATCACTATTTGGAGATGCCACGCTCTGCGTATTATGACATCGATGGCACTACGGCAATAATGACAAAAGGAAAAATAAGGGTGCCTGTAAGTGAAGCCGGTACATATACAGTTAGAATTGTAGGCAAAGATTAAGCAAAGGAGAAAATAATGAAAGCGTTA
>ERZ773162.1590-NODE-1590-length-17589-cov-47.476617_pt1 | contig 17589 bp, 17 predicted proteins | sample MGYA00511113_ERZ773162 | MGnify/ENA primary metagenome ERZ773162 (study PRJEB29015, sample SAMEA2737807) | human gut metagenome | biome: human gut; feature: human-associated habitat; material: faeces | place: China | collected 2012 ... | reverse complement strand
GGATGGATCTGGATGTGAAATATGTCAAGGAGCGCAGCTTCTGGGTGGATTGGAAGATCATTTTTAAGACCTTCAAGGTGTGCCTGCTGGGGCGTGGCGAATAAGAAAACCTGCTGAAGTTGCTGGAAACTCGATTATAAGCTCGAAAGGAATACAATTTATGGATATCAAGAAAGAATATAAGCGCTGGCTTGCAAATGCCACCGCAGATGCCGATGTTGTGGCAGAACTGAAAACGCTGGACGATGCCAAAATCGAGGACGCATTCTATCGCGACCTTGCCTTTGGTACGGGCGGTCTGCGTGGCGTAATCGGCGCGGGCACCAACCGCATGAACATCTATACCGTTGCAAAGGCATCTCAGGGTCTGGCGGATTATCTGAAAAAGAATTTTGCCGAGCCGTCTGTGGCCATTGGTTACGACAGCCGCATCAAGAGCGATGTGTTTGCAAAGGTGGCTGCGGGTGTGTTCGCGGCCAACGGCGTCAAGGTCAACATCTGGCCTGTTTTGATGCCTGTTCCTACCGTGTCCTTTGCAACCCGTTATCTGCATACCTCTGCCGGTGTTATGGTGACGGCTTCCCACAATCCCAGCAAGTACAACGGCTATAAAGTCTACGGTGCAGACGGCTGCCAAATCACTACTGAGGCCGCAGCAGAGATCCTTGCCGAAATCGAGAAGCTGGACATCTTTGCGGACGTCGAGACCAGCGATTTTGAGGCAGGTGTGGCAGAGGGCAGCATCCAGTACATCCCGGATGAGGTCTACACCGCATTCGTGGAGCAGGTCAAGAATCAGTCTGTTCTGTTTGGCGAAGAGGTCAACAAGAACGTGGCTATTGTGTATAGCCCGTTGAATGGTACTGGCTTGAAGCCTGTGACCCGCACCCTGAAGGAGATGGGCTACACCAACATCACGGTGGTCAAGGAGCAGGAGCAGCCGGACGGAAACTTCCCGACCTGCCCGTATCCCAATCCGGAAATCAAAGAGGCTATGGCACTGGGCATAGAGTATGCCAAGAAGTGCAATGCTGACCTGTTGTTGGCTACCGACCCCGACTGTGACCGTGTGGGTATCGCTGTCAAGAACAAAGCTGGGGAGTATGAACTGCTGACCGGCAACCAGACGGGTATGCTGCTGCTGGATTATATTTGCAGCCAGCGCGTCAAGCACAGCAAGATGCCTGCTGACCCGGTCATGGTCAAGACCATCGTCACCATGGACATGGGCGAGCAGATTGCTACCCATTACGGCCTGCGTACTATCAACGTGCTGACCGGCTTCAAGTTCATCGGTGAGCAGATCGGCAAGCTGGAAAAGTATGGCAAAGCAGATAGCTATGTGTTCGGCTTTGAGGAAAGCTACGGCTATCTGACCGGCTCCTACGTCCGCGATAAGGACGGCGTGGACGGTGCCTATATGATCTGCGAGATGTTCAGTTATTATGTTACTAAGGGCATCAGTCTGCTGGACAAGCTGGACGAGCTGTACAAGACCTACGGCTACTGCCTGAACACTCTGCACAGCTATGAGTTCGACGGCAGCGCCGGTTTTGCCAAGATGCAGAACATCATGCAGGCATTCCGGGGAGACATCAAGGAGTTTGGCGGTAAGAAGGTCGTGAAGCTACTGGACTACGCTCCGGGTCTGGATGGCCTGCCGAAGTCTGATGTACTCAAGTTCCTGCTGGAAGATAACTGCTCCATTGTGGTGCGCCCCTCCGGTACTGAACCGAAGCTGAAGACCTATATTTCCGTCAGTGCGGAGAATAAGGCAGCTGCCGAAGCTGTGGAGGCAGAGATTCGGAAGAGTGCAGAAGAGTACCTGAAGTAATAGAAAATCTATAGATGGTTGTATAGGAGAAAAATATGAATGTTATTTTACTTTCTGGCGGTTCCGGTAAGCGTCTCTGGCCTCTTTCGAACGACGTGCGCAGCAAGCAGTTTATCAAGTTGTTCAAAAATAATGATGAGTACGAGTCCATGGTGCAGCGTGTCTACCGTCAGATCACCACGATAGATGCGGACGCAAAAATTACGATTGCGACCAGCAAGTCGCAGGCAAGTGCTATCAAAAACCAGTTGGGCGAGAAAGCGTCTATTTGTGTAGAGCCTTGCCGCCGTGATACCTTCCCGGCCATCGCACTGGCTGCTGCCTATCTGCACGATGAAATGGGCGTGGCAGAGAATGAAGCTGTTGTTGTCTGCCCGGTTGACCCCTATGTGGATAACACCTATTACGAAGCCGTCAAGACCCTGCAGGAACTTGCAGAACAGGATGGTTCCAATCTGACGCTGATGGGCATCGAGCCGACCTATCCCAGCGAGAAGTATGGCTACATTATCCCTGAAAGTAGCGAAAATGTCAGTAAGGTAAAAGAATTCAAGGAAAAGCCAGACGTGGAAACGGCTAAGAAGTATCTGGCTCAGAATGCGCTGTGGAATGCTGGTATTTTTGCGTTTAAGCTGGGCTATCTGCTGGACAAAGCACACAGTATGATCGATTTCGAGGACTACCGCGACCTGTTCAACAAGTATGATACCCTGACCAAAATCAGCTTTGACTATGCAGTGGTCGAGAAAGAATCCAGCATTCAGGTTCTGCGGTATAGCGGTGACTGGAAGGACGTTGGTACATGGAACATGATGGCTGAGGTCATGGCAGACAAGACCAAGGGCAAGGCTGTTTTGGACGAGACTTGCGAAAACACCAATGTGGTGAACGAATTGAATATCCCGATTCTTTGCATGGGCTGCAAGGATATGATTATTGCGGCCAGCGGTGATGGCATTTTGATTGCTGATAAAGAGCGCAGTGGTTACATGAAGCCCTATGTGGAGAAAATCGAAACCGAGGCAATGTATGCAGAGAAGTCTTGGGGTAGTTATACGGTAATCGATGTACAGCCCGGCTCTATGACAGTTAAGATTTCTATGAGAGCGGGTGAGCACATGACTTACCATATGCATAACTACCGTGAGGAAGTGTGGACTGTCGTTTCCGGTAGGGGTAAGGCAGTCGTAGACGGCATGGAGCAGGTGCTGCGTACTGGTGATGTGATCACCATTGCGGCAGGCTGCAAGCACACGGTTGAAGCCATCACTGCATTGGACATGATCGAAGTTCAGCTTGGTGATGAAATTAGCGTTGCTGATAAGATCAAATTCCCTATGGTATAAGAACTAAGGGGTGATGGCTATGGAAATCATGAAATTGATTCCGACTGGCAAGGATTATCTGTGGGGCGGCACTCGACTCCGGGAAGAATACGGAAAGAAAATCGAGTTGACTCCGTTAGCAGAGACATGGGAGTGTTCTGTACACCCGGATGGTCCCAGCTATGTGGCGAATGGAATCTATAAAGGACAAACGCTGGCGGAGGTGCTGAGTGCTCACCCAGAATATCTTGGTACAAAGGTGGAAAACGGAGAACTGCCTGTATTGGTGAAATTCATCGATGCAAAGAAAGATCTGTCTGTTCAGGTTCATCCCGATGATACATATGCACGGGAGCACGAAGGCGACAACGGTAAGACCGAGATGTGGTATGTCGTGGATGCTGACGAAGGCGCACATTTAATTTACGGTTTTCAGCACAAGGTGACCGAGGAAATACTTCGGAAAGCTGTTGAAACTGGAACGTTGGATAAGCATCTGCAAAAAGTTGAGGTTCACAAGGGCGATACCTACTTTGTTCCGGCAGGAACAGTGCATGGCATTGGAAAAGGCATTTTGGTGGCTGAAATCCAAGAAAGCTCTAATGTAACCTACCGTGTCTATGACTATGACCGTGTGGATAAGAACGGAAAAAAGCGTGAACTGCACTTTGATAAGGCTGTTCAGGTTATGGATATGAATGTTGAGCCGGATGTGAGCCAGAAACCGAGAATTGTGAAATACTATTCTGGCTGTTCTCGTGAGCTGCTCTGCCGCTGCAAATATTTTGAAACGGAACGGATTCAAGTCACAAAGGGCTTTGCCTTTTCTGTAATGGATACCTCTTTTCAGGTGCTAATGTGCCTAAATGGATACGGTGAAGTACAGACAATGGATGCAGAGCAGAAACCGATGCGATTCAATAAAGGCGAAACGCTGTTTTTACCGGCAGGACTGGGCAGATGTTTGGTTGTTGGTGATGCAGAGCTAATTAAGGTTCGGTGCTAGATCTATCGGTGGTGAGGGTGAGTAAATGGCAAGAATGAAATTTATGAATACAGAGATTGATAACCTGACGATGCAGGAAACATTGCAGGCAATCGATCAACTGATTCAAGCGAACAAAAGTGCCTATGTGGTTACTCCTAATGTAGATCACATTGTGCAGCTTGAAACAAATAAAGAACTGCAGGCAGTTTATAAGAACGCGTCTTTAATTCTGACAGATGGAAAGCCGCTGTTATGGATTGCCAATTGGTATGGTACTCCGATCAAAGAAAAGATATCTGGATCGGATCTATTTCCTCTTCTCTGCAAGATGGCCGCTGAAAAAGGCTATAAAATGTTCTTCTTAGGCGCAGCAGAGGGCGTTGCAACAAGAGCTGCTGAAAATCTTATGAATAGATTTAAGGGCTTACAGGTCACTGGTACATACTCCCCTCCATTCGGCTTTGAAAAAGACCCTGTGGAAATGAATAAGATCAAGTCGATGATCAAAGCATCTGGAGCAGACATTCTGATTGTTGGCTTGGGATGCCCGAAACAGGAAAAGTTTATGTATCATCATTGTGCAGAGCTTGGAGTTCCCATTTCTTTTGGCCTGGGGGCTAGTTTTGATTTTGAAGCAGGAAATATTAAGAGAGCACCCCGCTGGATGGCAAATCACGGCTTGGAGTGGCTTTTTAGAATTACTCAAGATCCAAAGCGTATGGCAAAGCGTTATTTGGTGGATGATCGAAAGATTCTTGGTTTAGCCATCAAATATAGGCCAAATAAATAGTACGGGGTGCAAAATGATACTGATTAATGAAAAACGATTTATAGATAAGCAATATATTTTCGTCGACTTCTTTGATACCGTGATGTTTAGGAGAGTTCATTCACATCAAATGCCTAAACTGTGGGATAATGCCTTATCGAAAAAACTTGGTTTAGAAAAAGGAAAACTACTGTCCACAAGAAAAGAAGCAATAAAGCATAAAAGAAAAATCGCTATATGAAAACTTCACAAAGCACATCCAAGAACAATTACTGGATTATGTGAAAGCCATCTATGCGTGTGAATGCGCATTTGATAAATTCGAACTTGCAAAAATCTTTTTAAAAGAATCGTTGTTTGCCAAGAAAAACAAGAGAAGTATTCTGCAACAGTATAGTAGCAACTATTATAACAATATCGTTGACGATTCAAAAAAAGAATTTGAGAAAATCGCATCTATAAAGATTGACATCCTAGACATAATTCTTAATCCAGAGAATTATTTGAGATATTTTTGCAAACTAAAAGAAAAATTCAATTCTGACCTAGCCTATGCACTTTATTGTCCAATCGGCACGATACTTTATTTCTATATATATGCACATTTAGTGGTGAAAAAAAAGAGGTATAAAAATGATAAGAATCATAAAAAAGGTGCTGACATATCTAAAATGTAAAGCGAGTGGAATATCTTATAGGGGGTGGATTCATCCATCTGCGGAGATTAAAAAATATAAAAATGGAAACGTCGTTTTAGAATCAGATACTATTTTACATAAGGGCGTTCGTATAGATGTTGCCGGTGAAATTATATTAGGGAAAGGAACTAGCCTTAATACATGTACTAGAGTTGAATCAGGTTACAAAGTCAAATTTGGAGAAAACGTCTTGGTTGGCCCGAATGTTTATATATCAGATAGAAGCCACCAATATCAAAATGTAAATATGCCGATTATGAAGCAGGGATATTATGAAAAAGGATCATTAGAAATCGGCAGCGGGACATGGATTGGCATTCATGCATGTGTGCTTGGTAACGTTAAAATTGGAAAAGGGTGTGTGATTGGAGCAAACGCTGTTGTAACAAAAGATATACCAGATTACTGTGTTGTAGTTGGAAATCCAGGAAGAGTAATCAAGAAATATGATTTCACATTAGGAAAGTGGATAAATGCATTAGATAGCTGAAAGCAATAATGAGAGAAAACACAAATGAGAATTTTAATTGATTTAACAGCTCTTGCAGATAATTTTTCTGGAATTGAGCGATTTGCGCTTAGTATTACTAAGGAATTAATTTCTGATCAAAACAGAAGCAATAATGAATATATACTCCTCTTTAAAAATGAAGTACACAAAGAATTTGCCACAGAGCAAAACAACGTAAGAAAAGTCATTATATATGGAAAGAACAAACTAATTTTCAACCAGTTTCAATTGCCACTAAAGCTGTCAACTATAGAAGCAGACTATTATTTTTTTCCAGCATTTCCAGCACCTTTTTTATTCTTTAAAAGAAATGCAATCAGTGCAATTCATGATGTCGGATGTTGGGATTGCCCAAGCAAAAACAAAAAGTACATGACACTTTACTTTAAGGTTATGTACAGAAAAGCTGCGTTTGGGCATAAGAAGGTTGTTACCGTGTCTCAGTTCTCCAAGGATCGGATTGCAAAGATTTTAAGAAAAAGACCTGATGAAATTGCAGTTATATACGACGGCTTGTCGGACTGTTTTGCCAATTTTTACTATGATAAAGAGCAAGACAAAAACGCCAGTGAAGTCTATGGACTTCCAGAAAAGTATATTCTCTGCCTTTCAACCTTAGAGCCTAGAAAAAATATGAGACTTTTGGTGGAGGCGTTTAGTGAACTAACCAAAGAAAAGAAAATCAACACCAATCTAGTTCTAGCTGGAAGAAAAGGTTGGTTAATGGACGATTTACTTTCCAATCTTGATAAAGAAATCGTTAATCGAATCCATTTTACTGGATTCGTAGATGATACATTATTGCCGTATGTGTATAGGAATGCACAGATTTTTGTATTTCCTTCAGTGTATGAGGGATTTGGAGTGCCTCCTATAGAGGCGATGTCTATGGGTGTTCCTGTTATTTCATCGGACGCAGCATCTTTACCGGAAGTCTTAGGACAGGCTGCAATTTATTTTGAAAACAATAGCATTAATGACTTGAAGGATAAAATATTACTTGTTCTATCAATGAAAGAAGATGCTATATCTGAAATTAAAAAAGCAGGGATAGAACAATCAAAGAAATTCAGTTGGAAAAAAGAAGCGATAAAACTAAAAAATATATTGTTCAAATAAAAAATAATTCGTCTGAAGAATTCACAAATGCAAGGAGAAATCATGTCTAAAGTAATTGCTTTATATTTACCGCAGTTCCATCCTGTTCCGGAAAATGATGAATGGTATGGGAAGGGATTTACTGAGTGGACTAACGTTGCAAAAGCAAAACCGTTGTTTAAAAATCATAAGCAGCCTAGAGTTCCTGCTGACCTTGGTTTCTATGATTTAAGACTTCCGGATATTCGATATCAACAGGCGGAAATGGCAAAGGCATACGGAATCGACGCATTTGCATTCTACCATTACTGGTTTGGAAATGGAAAACAGCTACTTGAAAGACCATTTCAGGACATTTTAAAGGATAAGAATTACAGGTTTCAGTTTATGTTACATTGGGCAAATGGCTCATGGTATAAAAAGATGTGGAATGCTGACGGCAAAGGAGACCGGATGCTCATAGAGCAGACCTATCCGGGTAGGGAGGATGCAATACAGCATTTTTACGCGTGTCTGCCGGCATTTCGTGACGAGAGATATATTCGCATTGATGGAAAAATACCTTTTACAATCGATCAGCCGATGAAATCTCCCGAGATCATCAACATGATGAACATCTGGAGAGAGCTAGCACAAAAAGAAGGAATCGATGACTTTCTCTTCATCGCCCATGCGGCGCATCGTGAGGAAATGGATGCGTTAAATAAAAACGGTGTGGACGCATTGCTTGGAAAAGATGGAATTTATAAAGGTGCTTATGATGCCATGATCGATTCTCAATATCGAAAGGTAATGTACAAGGATATTACCGCAAAAGCAAAATTTGTTTTGCGAAAAAAATTGGGTCTACCGAATCTATATCAGTACGAAGATGCGCTGAAAGTTGCATTTGGGGAGTACGATAAGGATGTGAGATGTTTCCCAGAGGTGTTTCCCAGATTTGATCATTCGCCACGTTCCAAGGGAAAAGAATTAATTTATGTTAATGATACTCCGGAGCTTTTTAAGAAATATCTGCTGAAAGCTTTTGAAATGGTGAAGGAAAAACCCAAAGACAGACAAATTGTTTTTATTCGTGCATGGAATGAGTGGGGTGAAGGTAACTATCTGGAACCAGATCTGGATTCAGGCTTGGGATATTTGGAGGCTGTGAGAGATAGTAAAAATGAATCAGACAAGCATTAATATTATTGGAGAAAAGTGTTGTGGATGCGGAGTCTGCAAGGCAGTATGCCCGAAGAAAGCAGTGTATTCAACTAAGGGATTACGAGATGAATTTCTTTATGCGGCAAATGATGCCTGTATTGGGTGTGGAAAATGTTTGAGAGTATGTCCAGCTCAAAATGCTGGATTTCATGAAGAATCTTCGAATTTTTATAAGGCATACAGCAAAAATAAAGAAGTCCTCAAAAAATCATCTTCTGGTGGAATCGCATATGAAATTGGAAAATGGATGATTGAAAATGGAGGAGCAGTAATCGCAGCTGTTTGGAATGTTGAAAAGCAAGCAGTAATGCACAAAAAAATCATGTCATTAGAGGAATTGCCTAAAATGCAGGGCAGCAAATATGTCCACAGTATAATCAAAGACGACATATATAGCGACATTGCAAATACGGTGAAGTCTCAAAAAGTGTTATTTATAGGCACTCCCTGTCAAGTATCAGCAGTGAGAAATCTTACAAAAAACAGTAGCAATCTAATTTGCATCGATTTGATTTGCCATGGTGTTCCAAGTCCGGAATTGTGGAAAAAGCAACTAAAAAAATTGAAACTCTCAGCAATTGAAAGCGTCTCATTTCGTCGAGGAACAGAGTTTATACTAGATTTGAAAGACTCCACCGGAAAGGTCTATACGAAAGAAGGGTATGATAATCCGTACTATTCTCTCTTTCTAAATTTTGCGTCACTGAGAGAAAGTTGCTACTCTTGCAATTATGCTCAAAGAATGCGAGTAGGAGATCTTACGATTGGCGATTACGAAGAAGGTGGAAAAGGTTTTTCATGTGTCCTAGCCAATTCAAAGGTAGGAAGAAGCATGATAAAAGAAACTGCTCATCTTATCAATTATGAAGTACGTGATGCTCATCTTTTGACGGAAAATATTGCGTTGAATCATCCAACACCTAAAAGCAAAAAAACGAAAGACTTTACCAGATTATATAAGAAACGAGGTTTGTATTTTTCTTATTATTGCACATTTTATGCGCTAACGATCAAACGAACAGTCAAAAAAATATTGGGCGATAAAATATACAATAAGATGAAAACTTTCCTAAAAAAATAAGAAGAGGGAGGAAAATGAAAAATTGGGCTTACTTTATTTGATACTGTATGCTGTCATCACCTGTATCATTACTATCAGATCATTCATTAAAAAGAAAAACATTATTTACTGTGCCTTGTGGTGTGAATATGCGCTTTCGGCAGTTTTTTGTGTTTTATGCAAAGTAAATCAAACAAGTCTTGTGGGCGTAAGTGCTTGGCACAATAAATGGTATGATCTATCAGACACAACATGGTGGGGCTATGCTCTTCTCATTATATGTAATTTGATTGCATTTAAACCATTTGAGATATTTGATAATGATTTTGGCCTCGGAACAATGGGGCAAAAAAAAGGCGCAAAGCAATACATGCGAATCTATGCATATATTTACATAGGTCTTGCGGCTGTTTTTGTGTTGCTCTCTTTTAATAATATAAAAAGCATTCTCGGAACATCTGATATGGGTGCATTAAGATCTTCTCTGTATGGGAATGGAGATAATGAATCCACCCTAGTTATCACAAACAATTTTCTTGCAAATCTGTGTTATAAGCTTTGTACGTTGTTTAAATATCTAAGCGTCTTTGTCGCACTACTGATGTTTAAGGAACGTTATCATACAAAAACAGCTGCATGTTTATTGGGTGTAACATTCAGCATCTATTATATATACGCTTCTGCAAATGCGGCGCGCGGAGGACTGTTGATTTACGTCTTTTGCTCTATGTTGATAGTCCTTTCATTTTATAAGTATATGAATAAGAGTTCTAAGCGTAAACTAATTGTTTTAAGTGCGGCCTGTGGAGTAATTGTTGGCTCGTTTTTCTTGGCAGTTACTGTATCACGAGTTGCAACAGACACAGGTGGAGGAAACTTGTTGCTCCGCAATATTTCATTTTATTTAGGGCATGGCCCAATAGAGTTCAGTAAAATCACAGGCTCGTTACAAGATTTTGCGCTCGGCAGAACAGTAGTTGGAAGATTACTTAACCATTATTTGGGTGTCCCCTATAGCTGGGAATCCATTCAATCATCAATCGGGTATCCCAATATAGGTCCAGTCTTTATTACATATTTGGGATATATTTATACAGATTTTGGAATTATTAGTTGTATTGGATTTACATGGGCATGGTCTTGTTATATGTGCAAAAAGCTAACGAGGCAAAAAAATCGAATTAGCACAATCTATATTTTCCTTTACTATTTGAGCTTTTATGTGACTGGAAATTTTGCAGTGGGAAGGCTAGAATATGCAGGCTTGATCACAGCACATATTGTAGCGTTTGCCATTCGATGTGTGGAAGATACACTTCGAATCAGAAGCAAAGAAATCGTCGCATCCGTTGAAACATATAAAGGTGGCCTTTGATGTTTGGAATTAAGAAGTTAATTAAAACTACATATTTTAAGTTTCTTTGGAGGAAGCACAATTCGCACAATTATACAAGTGCAAATATGCTCTTTAATGAGAATCAGGTCTGTGTCGGAAAAAAAACCTATGGTGAGTTGAACATAAACCTTGGAACCAATCCTGAGCGTAGAGTAATAATCGGCAACTATTGTTCTATTGCGCCAAATGTCCAGTTTATTATTAACCCCCACAATTATAAGTTTTTTTCTTCATGGGGATGGCAGATATATGAATACAACGAGAGATGGTATGGGTGGGAAAATAAAACAAAGATCATCGTGGAAGATGATGTATGGATTGGACAAGGAGCTTTGATTCTTGGTGGAGCTATTTTACATCAGGGGTGTGTAATAGGAGCCGGTGCAGTTGTTAGCGGAGAAGTTCCACCTTATGCGATTTATGCTAATCACACTGTATTAAAGTACAGATTTAATGACGAAGTTTGCAAAAAACTTGAAAGAATTGATTATTCTAAAATTGACCAAAGTATAGCCGATAAACTTGAAAAATGGCATAAGATTGAAATCAACGAATCGAATGTAGATGAATTGATGAAGGTTGTACCGTTAAAATGTTTAGATGTGTAATAAAGAGAGGAAAATCGATACTATGAGAATCCTACTACCCTATCATTTGGGATGCGGAAATCGTGGATGTGAAGGAATCGCAAGAGGTATTTCTAAGATTCTAGATTTAAAAAAAGAACAATTAATTTTGTTTGATATATCCCCGGAGGACTATGCTGGAGATATGAAGTTGAGGTTAAATGAGATCGGAGAGTTAAAATGCTTGAAGCAAAACAAACCAATCGAGATAATTCGATTGATTTGCAGAGTTTTTCAGAAAATTGGAATTCCGTATTTTTATGAACAGTTGATGAGCAGCTACTATGTCAGTCAGGCAACTCCAGAAGATTATATTTTTATTACAGGCGGAGATATTTATTGCTATGAAGGTGCCGCTACATTGCCGAATTTGATTGTAAAAAAAGCAAAAGAACGAGGGATAAAAACAGTTTTATTTGGTGTCTCAATGGAAAAGCGATTCTTGAGTGAAAAGGTCGTAGAAGGATTAAAAAATTTTGATCTGATTACAACACGTGAGACATTATCGAAAGAAATACTTGAGCAGGTTGGATTGGAAAGTTATCTTTACCCAGATCCTGCATTCTCACTTGATCCGGTTCCCTGTAAGCTGCCAGATTTCTTTCAAAAAACAGTGGTGGGAATTAATTTTAGCCCATTTACCGATACAGATGCTGTTTTTGAGGAAAACATGAACCGTGTGATACAGTATATTCTGTCACAGGGAATGGAGGTCTGCTTTATTCCGCATGTTTTTTGGAAAGAGCAGGATGATCGCAAATCAATTGAAAAGTACACTAATAAATTTGGAAATCATACTCATTTACTCGATTCGGAAAATATGTCATATCTTCAAATTCGATATGCAATTTCAAAGTGTAGATATTTTATAGGTGGCCGTACTCATTCAGTTATATCTGCGTATAGCACACAAGTGCCTTGTATTGCGCTTGGCTATTCAGTAAAGGCCAAGGGGATAGCAAGAGATATAGGGATGCCAGATTATACAGTTGTTGATAGTAAAAAACTTGAAAGTGAAACGAAATTACTCGATGTATTCATGAAACTTGAAGTTGATTATGATAAAATTAAACAAATTTATACGAGTTTGGATGATTATATCAGCAGTGTGAACGGCGCAAAAGAGAGTATTCTAAATCTGTCCTATACTGAAAGAGGAGAAAGACTGTGTTAATCCGAAAGGAAAACAAATATTATCAGCTGGCACTTAATACACTGTTGTTTGCGTTAGGAAGCTTCGGCTCAAAATTTATTGTTTTTATTTTGATGCCGTTGTACACGAATACATTGACCACAGAAGAATATGGCATCAGCGAACTTGTAATAACAGCGACAAATCTGTTGATACCGTTTGTCACAGTTTCAATACAAGATGCAACATTAAGATTTTCATTAGATAAAAACAACAATAGTGATGAAGTGCTAAAAAACACACTTCTAATTCTCTCAGTTGGTACAATTATTTCATGCCTGCTTTATCCCTTGATGAGAATGTACAAAGCCGTCGATGGATGGACACAATATTTGTTGATTCTTACGATTCTTTATATGATTCGAAATGCGCTTTCCATCTATTTGAAAGCTATTGGAAAAACAAAATTATATGCTGTGGATTCAATTGTTTACACGCTGTTGCTCATGGTCAGTAATATTATTTTATTGACGGTGTTTAAATTGCGGCTCGCAGGATATTTTTATGGAACGATTATTTCTACTGTCGGCTCTATTATTCTCCTAATTATATTTGGTGATGTGATTCAAAGTTGCCGGAGTGGCAAAGTGAATTTAGCATTGCTAAAAAGTATGATACGCTTTTCGTCCCCAATGATTTTCAATAATATTTCATGGTGGATTATCAATTCATCCGATAAAGTAATGATTGGGTACTATATTTCGACAGCTGATTCCGGAATTTATTCAGTTGCGGCTAAAATGCCTTCTCTTTTGATTACACTAACAAATATTTTTAATCAGGCATGGATTATTTCGTCGGTTACAGAATATGACACAACAAATGATGGCGATTTCTATTCGAACACGTTCAATTCATTTAATGCTATGTTGATAATGGCCGCATCTGGTATTATTTTGATCATAAAACCGTTTATGCAGATTTATGTTGGACATAGTTTTGTCGAGTGTTGGCAATATGTGCCATTGCTTTTGCTGGGAAGTGTATTTCAGTCTTATGCGACTTTCTTTGGGGCAATTTATACATCGGCAAAGAAAAATGTCAGCGTTATGGTATCAACATTAGTTGCGGCAGCTATTAATTTGATTTTGAATGCTATTTTGATTCCGACAGTAGGGATTCAGGGGGCAGTTATTGCTACTGCAATTGCTTACTTTGTTGTATTCTTGTTCAGAATGCTGGACTCTCGAAAATATGTGAATATAAGGATCAACACTTGGAAGGTTCTGCTGTCTATGATGATTTTGTTTGGGCAGTGTATTTTAATAATTGTGACAGACGGGGCACGAAGATATTTTGTGTCAGCGCTACTCTTCTGTATTTTGATTTGTATAAACAGCAATGATATTTTGAAAATAGTGAAGGCAATCAAAGCTAGAATCCTATAATGCTTATTTTAATGTTAGCTTGCCGACATGCTATGGTGAAAAAAGTAATTGATACACCGCTTATCGCGTAATTATAGCTGTTTGCATTTTTTACGCGCAAGCATCATCCGCAAACTGCATATCGCAAATATGTCGTTTTGATAGACACTATTTTAGAAAATTGCAATAATACGGATGATTACTATAGCAAGAAGGGCTTCAAAACTGTCCACTAGTATCTTGTGAATGGCAGAACGTCCTGCATAGCAGGTTTTGTATTAAAGAACACATTGTCTGATAACGGTGGCGTAACTCGCGGCATCTGCAAAAATGGATGAGCAGAATAATTTGACAGAGATTATAAAGACTGAAAACGCACCTCTTGCGAATATAAAAAACGAGTGTCATACTGAAGCCATCAAAAATCATTGGAGGTGTCCCCTATGCCCCGTCCCAAAGGAAGCAAGAACAAGCCCAAGACCGTAAAAGCAACCGTTGACTTTGCTGCACAGCTTGCTGAAAAGCAATCTGCGAAGGAAGCCGCTGCCGCCGAAATCGCATCCATCACTGCGAATATCGATGCGCTGAAAGCCGACCTGAAAACCAAGAAGGCAGAGCTGAAATCTATCGACAAGGAAATCGCCAGAATCGAGGCTAAAAAGGTCAAAGCTGAAACCAAAGCAGCGGAATCCGCAAAGAAAGCCGAAGCAGAGGACGTGCTGAAAAAGCTGCTGGCAAGCGGCGTGAGCGCAGACGATATCCTCGCAAAGTTGAAGTGATTTGAAAATTTCTGACGCAGCAGTTGACGGAAACATCTACGTCGCAAGCAGTGCAACTTGGTACCAACTTGCGATTTTTGAATCGGATTTTTCAAAATCCAAATTCAAAATGCTTGTTGGGCTGTGCCCAATCCCCTTTCGTTCTGCATCGTGCGATGCAGGCTGCGCGTTTGTTCCAAACACTTCTATAACAAAAAAAGATAGCCTAGGGCTCTTCCATAAGGGAAGAATCCTAGGCTATCTTCGTTTATCGGGACTTCATTTTTTCAGCGCCACTCTTTTCCTCATCGAAGAAAAGCTCAATATTTTTCTGCGCTCGAAGAAGCTCCTGCATTTCTTCTTTCGCTTTGCGATAGTCCGGATAGCGTGCTTTCTTTTCTGTCAGCAGCTTAGAATATTCTGCATCCAACTCCCTGACCTTGGGTAGCGTTTTCAAATTGGCTTCATCAAACGCCGCTTTCGCTGCCTTGTGCAGCGTGATCTCTGTGCGGTGCGTTTCCAGAAAGCGCTTGCTGTATCCGGTCTTGCGGTAGGCGTCATAGACCGGTCGCGTCTTGGCGTAGTTGATGATGTACGCTTTCAGCACCGCGATTTCTGCCAGCCGCTTCTCTGATGCTTTAATGGAATCTCCCAGTTCATGATAACGTGCAGTTGCAGCATCCACACGCTCCTGCATTTCCTCGATGCTGCCGATTTTATTTTCCTGTAAGAAAACCAGCGTCCGGGACATTTCTTTTAAGTTGTGCTGCTTTGCCCAGCGGGCAAAACCTGTGCCTTTTCCCTCGGCTAGTTTTGCCTGAATGTCCACCAGCATCTGAAATTTTTGTTCCGGTGTCGGGCACTTTTGCCGCGGCCGATGTTCCGCTTCTCCGGCAAGGACAGCTTTCAGTTCTTCCTCGCTGTACCCTGCCCCCAAAGTGCGGAACCGGATGAATCGTTTCTGCCGTGCGCCCTTGACGGAGGTGTACTTTCCGCGTTTGACTTCATAGCCTTGCTGCTCCAGCTTTTGCAGAAAGTCCTCGTAGTCCTTGGGCTTTTCATCCAGAATGTTGTCAATCACACTGCATAGCCGGTCACGGTTGCTTTCTTTCGGCGGGTAAAGTGTTCGCTTCTGCCGCTCCCGGTAAGGCTTTATCTCAATGACGGAGAGCTGATGTTCTAAGCAGATCAGGTCACTCAACCGCTGCACTGCCAATGCTGAAAAGAAAAAATCCCGGAATTTCCGGGTGCTGTCCAACGCAGTGGAGTTGTAGATAATGTGATTATGAATGTGTTCCCGGTCCGTGTGGGTTGCAACGATAAACGCATACTTGCCTTTGGTGAAACGCATTGCCAGCTCATAACCCACCTTGTTGGCCTCCGCTGCGGTAATCTCACCGGGGCGGAAAGATTGCCGAATCTGATAGGCGATCACATCATTTTTCTGTCTGCGCCCTGTGGCAAGTTCGTATTGCCGCTTGGACAGCATAAATTCTTCGTCTGCGGTCAAAGGGCTGCACTCATAGCTACTGACCAGCTCTCCCCTGTTCGTTTTGTCAGGATTCTTCGCATAGTCCGTGCGGCTTTTCAGGCAGGCCGCAACCGTCTTGCCTTTGTTCTTGTGCAGCGCGATTAAACGTGTTGCGGCCATTTTGAATCACCCCCGTGTGACAGCCAATACTTGAGCCACTTTGTTAACGAACACTTGAGCCACTTGTGGCGTTCAAAGCCCCAAAACAAAAAAGCCGCCCGAAGGCGGCAAAGATAAAAATACTTACAATTCTGCAAGCCATTCGCTGAACCGTCCGATGCCCTCGGTGATGGCAGTTGCACCGAAAAAGAGAACGAAGCAGATAAACTCCGCCACCAGCAGAATGAAAAACTGATCCCAAGTCTGGCGGTAGGCGGTGTAGATGCCGCAGCCGATGATGTAGAGCATCAGCGGCGCGACCACATAGCTGGACAGGGTCAGCAGCCATTTTGCCATCAGAGCCAGAAACGCCACAAAGAGAGAAATCGGGAAAAGAGCAATTTTCTTCAGCATAAACATCATATCGAACACCAACCTTTCCGCCTTTATTATAAAGGTATCAACAATTGTGTTGCAAGGATGTCAAGCGTTGTATGTACCCCGCAGTCCTCCAATTGCGGGGAAAAATTTTAGAGTTCTGCCAGCCGGGAAAGGATCTGCCGACCAATGTCAATCAGTTCATCCAACCGCTGCCGCAGGTCCTCCATGTCGGCAGCGTAGACCTGACCATTTTCATTGGCGGCTTTGGCGTACTGGTTCAGATTGTTGCTGCACATCTGCAAGAGATACGCCATGTGCCGCAGTTGCGGCAGATCAAGGTTCAGGCAGTAGCCGTCCAGAGCCATCTTGCGCAGATAGGAACCAATGCTCAGAATGCCGCTGGATTCCATTTTGTTCCGAATCCGTTCCAACTCCGGCTTGCTGACCCGGAAATGGAGCTGCTGGTCGCGGCGGTCGCTCACCGGGCATCACCATCCTTGTCGTAGTAACTGCGGAAGGGTTTTACCGGCTCCGGCTGATTGGTCTTTTCCCCCAGTGCAGCCAGCACAGATGGACGGATTGTGGGAGCTTCTTCTGTCTTTTCGGGAGAATCCTGTGCCGAACTGCGATCGATATTCAGCAGAGCATTCAGTTCGGCAAGACGGGCGGACTTTTCGGACAATTCTTCCTCCTGCGCAAAGGGCTTTGCCACTTCGACCTCTGCGGCCTGCTTCTGCTGTTCAAGGTTTT
>ERZ773162.1584-NODE-1584-length-17620-cov-3.411500_pt1 | contig 17620 bp, 8 predicted proteins | sample MGYA00511113_ERZ773162 | MGnify/ENA primary metagenome ERZ773162 (study PRJEB29015, sample SAMEA2737807) | human gut metagenome | biome: human gut; feature: human-associated habitat; material: faeces | place: China | collected 2012 ... | reverse complement strand
GATAGCAAACAAGTCACCGCAAGGGGATGCCAACAAGATACCTTCCATTACCAATTTGGAACTTACGGCAGATTCAATGTTTATCAGACGTTGATTACGGCTGTAGTTGTAAATGGTTACATTCTTATATTCCAGGTCGATAGGTTTATCCATATAAGGAGCATAGAAGAGATTACCCCAGCCATAACCATCGGTTCCGTTATTGTCGTTACTAAACGTACAGTTGCGGAAAACAGCACGGTCTACCTGGTCATAAGAAACTCCATTATCTTTGTCGAAAGATTGGAGGTGAATCATACCAAATGCACTTGTTTGCCATCCACAACCTTCGAAACGGCATCCTTCCATTTCCAGATTCATAATGTACTTGGCATTAGCTGATTGATGACGCCAGAAACCACGACGAAGACTTATAAAGTCGCAATTTACAAAGCTGACATTCTCTATTGTGTATGCCTTGCTGGTATTCATAAAGTAATTATTGTTTGCTTCATGACGGAATTCGATATTATCGAACTCTAAGCTGGAAAGATAAGAACCTTCTGCAATGCTCCAACTGCCTTCGAGGACAACAACAGGTTTAACACCGTCACGACTGCCCGCCAAACGGAAACCCTTCATCAAAGAGAACGGAGTGACACGGTAGGAAGAACCTGCCGGCAAGTAGTATTCCGTACCTTCGGGCACTTCAGGATCGACATCGTTGTCCAATAACATGGCAGATAAATCATCTTCCAAGCCAACTTGTATAGACATGGCCGACGGACCAGCCGTGCGGAACGTTACCTGATTGTAAGGTTTGTCATATTTACGAGGTTTACTGGTATCATACAGGTTGACTGCGTATAATGTATTCTTCGTCAATCCGTCCACTTCAGCATATCCTTGCATCATCTCTTCAATGGTCAGATAGCGGCTAACGCCCGGCAGAGTCGTATCCATCATAGGCATAATGCTTATGCTATCCACCGGATTTTGTTTGTTGTCTTTCTTCCAGCGAATGATAGCAGATGATTCCGTAATCTCGGTTTTAGATACATCTTCCACCAGCTTGGCATACTCCGGACGAGCTTCAGTAGAAGCACTGACGTAGCTCCATTGCGAATTGTTGATTGTTTTGGCAGCATTGCTGCGTACACGAATATAGAAAGTTGTCCCGTAAGGAATATCATCAATAAACACATAAGGATCAGTGGTTTCTATCTCCATAAACAAGCTGGTATAATATTGATCCTGATGTAGTTGTACCGTATAAGAGATAGCATCGTTCACTTTATACCATACCAATGTCACAGAGTTTGCTTTCACCTCCGGTTTCTCCAATACAAACCGGGGCTGGAACAGGTCGTCCACTTTCGTATATTTATCATCTGCCTCGCAGCCTATGAACAGAGTGCCGCAAAGAAGTGCGGGCAGCATAGCCGTTGCAAGTTTTCGTAATAACTTTATCATAACGTTTGTCTTTTTACTGATTAGTATCCATAATAGTTCCGAATCAATCCGCGATGGTCTGTTATAACCTTTGCAGGATAAGGACACAAGTATCTCACAGGATCGGTAGGTTTCACTAATTGATCGTTGTTCTTGTTGATAAATCCACGGAAACTCCATGAAATAGCATCCAACGTTTCATAAAGCTGTGTTTCTTTGTTCAACACTCTCCATCCCAACGCATACTCCAATACCGTGTAACCGGCAGGACGACCCACACCCGGACCATATTCGTCAATACCTACAATATCCAAGACCTTCCGATCGGGATGTTCAGGATCCGTTACTTGTTTGTAATAGATATTAGACGGTACTTTCTCAATGCCCGGTACGTAAGCCCCGTTAGCTACCAGTCCCCAATTAGTCATTTCATTATAAAGATTATAGATGACTTCACCGTACTTATTCCAACGTGCAAGATCGTACTTACGAATACCTTCACCGCCAAACTCCCATTTACGCTCATCCATGACAGCTTGGAAGAAATCTGCTTCATTAGTCAGGCTCTCTACATAACTTTCTACTTTATCCATCCATTGAGCCGCATCGAAAGCGCGGCGGCGAACACGTTTCAGTGCTTCTTTGGCATCGTCACGTGGTCCGTAGATTTCGTTGACTGCTTCAGCATACATCAGCAAAACATCTGCAAAGCGCATACGCACACTATTGATACCGGTATTGGAACCACTGGAAGCACCCAGCGGAGACTGCATATAGAGTTTGGACCATTTACCAACACCCATACCAGTCACTCCCATATCAATCTCCTGATTCAGGTCTTTATCATATTTATAAGGTACACAAGTCATATCACGACGCAAATCATCCTTATCAAACGAATAAACATACGTACCGCAGAAAGTTACATAGTTGCGGGCGCTGCCATAAGAGTGCTTACCTTCTGCAATAGTGACACCGATATTATAGCCATAACGACTGGTGACACTTTTCAGCATCGGAACAGCGAACATGACATCATCGTTGTTGGCAGTCTTCCAGTTACATTCATTCATCCACAAGTTTTCAAAACTTTGAGAAAGGTCATGTTTGCTTTCCTTGATTACCTTTCCCAGATAAGTGACGGCAATTTCATAATAATGCTCAAAGTTATCGCCACGTTCCATGTAACCTACGTGAGTCACATCCTCTTTGTCGGCACGAAGAGTCCAACCACCGCGATAAAGAGCCAACTGTCCGATAAGCGCTTGGCAATATTCGCGTGAAGCACGTTCTACGCCGTAATCCAAATCGACTGCATATTTCATCATCGGTTCTACAGCTATCAAGTCGTCGATCAGATATTCCAGAATGACATTGCGGTCGGTAGTACCCAGGCTGAAGAAATCATCGGTCGCTTCCGTTGGTTTGGTAACAAACACAACATCTCCCCATGTACGAATCAAGTCCAGATAGAGCATGGCACGAAGCGTTTTCACTTCTCCATACATCTGTTGTGTCTCGGAGAGAGTATCACCTGTTACTTTATCGGAAAACAACGGTGACTCCTGCACAGCCTGCAAAAAGTCGTTGGCATAGTTGATAGCATAATAGAGATTATTCCAAGTTGAATTCAACACCGACCAAGTGGGACGGGAATCAAAACAGCCGATATCCGAGCCATTGGTACTGACAGTGTTGTTCTTGAACGAACTCATCTCCACATCGGTATTCGTATTCAAACCGCTGGCAAGGTTACTTCCGTACAACCCGTCTTCCGTCATGGAAGAGTAGATGCGGGTCATCAACGCTTTCATCTCCGATTCGCTGGAAAATATGTACTCGGGAGTAAAACCGGAGCCGGGCTGCACATCAAGAAAATCATCGCAAGACGTCAAAGTGAACAGAGTTCCGGCAATGAGTGAGTATATTAGTTTCTTATTCATTGTTCTTTCATTTTATAGATTTCAATTAAAAAGTCAACTGTGCGCCAAATGTATAGGTGCGGCTACGCGGATAACGGTCATAATCAATATTGGGTGTCAAACCGGTAGCGATGTTCACCTCCGGATCATAACCACTATATCCGGTGAGAGTAAACAGATTATTGCCCGATACGTAGAAACGTACTTTACTCAAACCTACTTTCTTCGTCCAGACACTTGGTAAGGTGTAACCGAGGGTAGCTGAATTAAGACGCAGGAATGAACCGTCTTCCACGGCATACGACATACAGATGGGGCGCCCGATGGAAGTGGGATTCCACATGGTAGCATTCTTATTGAATTCTGCCAGTACTTCCGGACTATAACGGATCTCATTCCCCATGTCATCGAAGTTACGCCAGCGTTTATCCGAAGCAATGTCCATCAGGAAGTTGTTCTCTTTATTGTCCGCCCACGTGGTCAGCATGATTTTGTTGGCATTCAGTACATCAAAATCATACATAAAGTTGAAGAACATACTCATGTCGAACCCTTTATAAGTAGCATTCAAGCCAAAACCTCCCGAGAATTTCGGAGTGGTGTTACCAATAACAGTACGGTCGGCTTCTGTCAACTGATAAGGATTGGTGCTGTTAGGATCTACCGGAGTGAGTTTCTTGAACTTGGCATTACCGGGACGCGGAGTGTCGGACAATGGGCTTGAATCTACCACTCCTTCTTTCAGTTTCCATGTTCTGGATTTGGAGTCGAAGGATTCAAAATCGGCTACGGTATAGAATCCGTCATTGACATAACCGTAAATCAAACCACTGGTACCACCCACATAGGCACGGTAATCATCCGAGTTCACCACATCATTTCTCCAACCCGAAGTGAGAATCCATTCTTTTTCACCACTTGCCAGTTTGTCAATCTTGTTTTTATTATGACCGATATTAAAGGTAGCGTTCAGTGAAAAGTCTTTCGTCTCTACCAGCCAGGCATTCAGTTGAAGTTCTATACCACGATTTGACGTTTGTCCCACATTGGTCATCAGCTTAGTGTAACCTGTATAACCGGGAATATCCGAAGGCACCAACAAATCTTTCACTGTATTCCAATAAACATCAACAGTACCGCTAATGCGTTCTTTGAAGAAGCCGAAGTCAAAACCAATGTTACGTGTGATGGTAGTTTCCCATCTCACATCGGGATTGTAGACATATTTAGAGTTATAAAAATTGTAGTAATAGTGACTGTTTTCTCCCCAGCCGGCAGGACGGGAACTGCTTACACCATACAATTTCTGATAAAGGTCGGCATCAATACGGTCATTACCGGAAGTACCGTAACTGACTCTCAACTTTAAGTTGGAAACGACCTGATTATCTTTCAAAAAGTCTTCATTAGAGATACGCCATGCCAACGCTCCTGCCGGGAAGAATCCCCAACGGTTACCTTTGGCAAACTTGGAAGAGCCATCGGCACGCAACGTTACTGTAGCAAGGTATTTATCATTATAGCCATAGTTGATACGACCAAAGAATGAAGAAATACGCGAGGGAGAGGCCGCTGACGAGGAGTTCTCGTAAGGAGTACCTAGCGACAAATTATCAAAGACCTTTTCTGCCGTGATATTTTCCGGAAAAAAACGGGTAGAGTAAGTTTTGGTAGTCATCTGGTTATGCTTGATTTCCTGTCCCAACATCAGACGGATATCATGTACATCTTTTAGCATAAAGTTGTAGTTCCACACGTTGGTAAGCTGCCACTTAGTACCTTGTTTCATGCTCCATTCCGCCACCGGCTGGTTATTGTTGCTACGAGCTTTACTAGTCTCCATACCCCAGAAACGGCGTTGTTCTTCAGAGTTATTTTCGAAACCAAATTCACTACGGAAAGTCATACCTTTCATAATATCCCAAGTCACAGCTCCCATCGTATTGAGAGACTTATTAATTCTCTTTTTATAATTTCTTTTCGATTCTTCTTTGGGATCAAAAAGAGTTTCCTCTTCCAGTTGATCGGGATCGAAATACGTATCGTCTTCAGGAAGTTTCATATATTCATCCAGACCCTTAGTAGGTTTTTGGCGCAAAGCAGTCAACAAACTAACGCCTTCCGTACCGGATCCATCCACTTCCTTATGTAACAAACGCGTGCGGTATTCCAACGTCAGGAATTTAAAAGGCTTGAAGTTGAAAGAAGCATTCATATTATTTTGTTTCAGTCCGTTACCTACCATCACACTCGGTTGGTCCTGATGGATAAAGGATAGTTTATATTTGGCTTTTTCCGTACCACCATTCACACTAAGGTCTACATATTTAGCCACCGGATTGGAACCGAACACCTCGTCCTGCCAGTCTTTTCCGGCATTCCCTTGATAGATATAGTGTTCGTAAGCATGTCCATACTTATTATTGAAAGCTGTTGGGTTAGAACTTTTCTGACGAGCATTTTCATATTGCATCAATACAAATTCGTAAGGGTCCATCACATCCAGCTTGTTAGAAAGTTCTTTGGTCTGCACATAAGTGTTCAGACTAATGACAACCCGTCCTTCAACAGGACGTTTGGTTGTCACCAAAATAACACCGTTCGCACCGCGTGCACCATAGATGGCCGTAGAGGCCGCATCTTTCAACACCTCGATAGATTCAATATCGGTAGGAGGAACATCGTTCAGGCTGCCCACTTCAAATCCGTCCAATATGATAAGCGGACTGTTATCTTGTGTAATAGAACCGCCACCACGTACCAAAATCTTAATTTCAGCATCCGGCGAACCGTCTACAGCTGTCACCTGCACACCCGGCAGTTTACCGACGATGGCTTCAGCAGCAGAAGTGGTCTGTACTTTTTCCAATATCTTGCCGGATACGCTGGCGATAGAACCGGTCAGGTTACCTCTTTTCTGCGTTCCATAGCCGATTACGACTACATCGTCCAACATTCCGACAGCTTCTTTCATGTGGATATTAATGTTCGAGGTACGTCCTTTCAACGGTTCTTTTGCTTCTTCCATACCTACATAGCGAACTATCAACACGGCCTTGGCTACATTGGACACGCCAGTCAATGTAAATTTACCGTCCAAATCGGTCGTGGCACCGATCGAAGTGCCTTGCACCGTTACTGTGGCACCAATCACCGGTCCCATGTCGTCGGTCACCGTACCGGTCACAGTAGCAGTCTGTGCCATAGCACCCACCGCTACCCACAGCAGGATAAATATGCTTATGATTATTTTATTCATCATTCTATGCTTTTATTGTAAATAGATTTATTTGCTCCACACCATTATTTCTTTTCCATCACTATTCCGCCTTGGTTCTGATAGTAAATGATATGCTGAACCAGGTTGTGAAAATAAACTTCGATGTTCGGATAGCGTCCGTTAGGATCAACTGACGAACTGATCTTTTGTGCATCACTCGGATCGTTAGGGTCCAGCCCGTAAGCTTCTTCCCAAATATCAGGAATACCGTCACCATCCGTATCTGGCCAGGGTTTCAATGATTTCACATCAATGTAACCTTCAGTATCTGATACCGTATCAATGATACCCGGTTGTTTGGCTTTACCATCTTCTTCGGGCTTGGAACCTATATAGGTGTAAGTACCATTCCTCACTTCACGAACCACACGCTGGTCTATCACATCTCTGCGCAAAGAAGCTCCGGCATATTCGAGCACTCTATCGTAAGCCTGTTCAGCCGTATGATTGGTCAGTTTGCTATAAGGTTGGTAATCTGCCATCTTCATAGCTTGCTTTTCCGCTTCAGGAACCGTACCCAATGAGGAGTCAAATTGTCCCCAAACACCCTCTGTCCAGTTATCAGCCGTAACACTGGTATTACCCAATACATAGTTGCCATTGATGTAAGCTCTGGCAGTAGGATCACTTGACAGGATACGGTAAGAACGATTGTTTGTTCCGGTAGCGGGTCCCGGCTTATAATAGCAATTGGTTAGATTAAAAGTAGCATACTTTCCGCCATAACTGCCCTGTCCTCTTCCACTCCAGTTGTAATAAACATTATTGCGTACATCAAAATATCCGGTAAAATCATAAGATTCCTGTGTACCGGGAGCTGACAAATCGGAGATACGCGGACAGCGGCTACCGTGATGCGCTAACAGTATGTGGTGGAACGAAGCATTGTCGCCACTAAACATAGCACCATATCCATGTGCACCCTTAGCGTGGTTAGACAAGTTCATACTTTCAGAAGCAATGCACCATTGTGCCGTAAAGTTCTGTACGCCATAGAAAGTCAGTGTCTCATCCACGCTCCATCCGGCTGTAATGTGATCGATAATGGCATCTTTGAAATAACGTCCGCCAATAGCATCTTCTCCATAATCGGCAAACTGATCGCCCGGACGGCAACGCAAGAAACGAACAATAGCATTCAGGCTGGACCCTGCACCTATGGCCGGATCTTTAGAAAGATTAAAGGTAAAGTTGTAATTCTTCAACGTGATACCGTCGCCCGGAGCGGTCTGCCCAATGATACTCAAATTAGGAAATTCATTCAGATACAGCCCTCTTTTCAGTTCGATGATACCGGATACATCAAAGATGATGGTACGCGGTTGATTGGACTTTTCAATTCCGTATCGCAAACTGCCCTCAATAGGAGTTTCGTTTTTGTTATAATCTGCCAGAGTTGTCACCCGATAGATTTCTCCCCCACGGCCACCGGTAGTAAAACGACCGCCACCTTCGGCACCCGGGAAAGCGAGTATAGAAGTAGAATGATCGTCACCGATGCTTGTATCGGGTTTACCATATTGGAAGATGGTAATTACTTTATCCAACATCTCTACCGTTGCTGTACGTGGGAAGACTGTTTCATTATTTTCGATATTCAATACGACTTCATTGGCAGTAGAGTTTTTCTTATCCTGCGTAATCCAACTCTCGGATATTACAGCATCGTAATCTACCGGGTTTTCTCCTTGCGGAGCCGAGATAACCAGTTTAGGACATTTATAAGGAATGATATACTCATCCTGTTCTATCGTCACCTCACCGCTTACACCGTCTTGTGTCACTTTCAGGACACGCTGCAATGTATAATCTCCTACGGATTTGAATATCAGGACGGCTGTTCTGGTTTTGTTTGCATTTGCATCTACGGCAAATGTTACTTCATCCGTCACAAAACTGCGGGTTCTGGGAGTTGCTTCCTTCAACTTGATCCAGTCGTACTCTGCTGCTATCTCCAGTTCCCATTCCACATTTGCCACTACTTTGCAGGTGAATGTACCTCCCCGGAATGACAAAGGGTCTGATGAATAATCAAACAAAATATCGGGATCGGCCCCCAGTTGCTCTACGCTAATCTCTTGTTCCAATGTCGAGCCTGCACCCGACATTGATACTTTTACTGTTCCGGTGCGCTTGGGACCGTCTGTATTCTCGGTAAAAAACAAACGGAGATCACCATTCCCCTCTCCGGAGCTTTTTGATATAGTCAACCAATCGCCTGTCGAGGTCACTTCGGCAGTCCATGTAGAGGTAGCCGTTACGTTGATTGTAAACGAACCGTCCACGTTACTCAACTTCACCTCATTCTTCGACACTTCCAGTTTGGCAGCTGTTGCACCCGCATTAGATTCGTCGTCCGAACTACATGCGTTCAACAATCCAGCCAACAATATGAATAGAAAATATCTCATGTTTTATATCTTTATATTGTTAATACTCTATTGATTATTTAATCCAATGCGGGTCACCGATTCCATTAGTATATACTTCGGAGTTTTTATCGGTAATAGTGAAATCTCTACCAGCCACATCTTTGAAGAGTGTCTCCATAGGGAGAGCTGTTTCTACCGGTATTTCAGCGGGATCGACTCCCCAGTTAGCCACTACAAAGCCATTGGTGCGATAGTTATTCTCGAAAGTCTTGCTTGAGACGTTCCTTGTAGTAAACCAGGTTCCCTGCCCGGCTTCACAAACACCGCTAAAGAGATTATTACGGACAATCAGGTTGAATGAAGAAGTATTCTTCGGATTTAAGTCAAAGAAAGTCATTGCAGCAGGAGCCATACTCACGAATGTACAGTTCTCTACTGTTACATTCAGCTCTCCTGTCATACTACCCAAACCTGTTATCAGAGCTCTTGACAGATTATTGGCATGGAACGTAGAATTCTTGAATACAAAGTTGTGTACCGGCGCATCTTTCTTCGTAGAAAGACCGAACAACCCACTTCCACCGGAATTCAAACCTAAGAAACGACAATCTTCTATTACAATATTGTCAGCAATCTGCTTTTGGTCGGCATCTACTTCCTGATACCACATTGTACGTACCAAATCACTGATTTCACAGTTCTTCCAAGAGATAGTAGCTACATGGAAAGCTTGATTCTTAAATTTAAAGAAGTCGGAAGTGGTCACCTTTATTTTCAGATTCTCGAAGTGGAAGGCTTCAATAATAGCATCAGGGCAGTTGATACTCATGTTACCCATCTCCATAAATGCCAATGCTTCACCATCACCCGGTGTCTGTCCCATGATATAAAGGGCTTTCGGTATTTCGGTCTGTGTACCTAATTTATAAGTAGCACCCGCTTTCAGGAAAAGTTTCACCTCGTTCACTGAAGCATCTGCCAGCATTGACTTACAGATCGATTCAAGGTTCTCTTCCGGACTTACATATCTGTATCCGTCAGGTATTCTCATCGGAGCTTCCGGATTGATATCTTCTTCGTTCCATCCTTCCGAAGCAATTGTTACAGTGTAATCTTGTATGATCGGTTCATCTACGTTGTTCAGTGCAAACGCCACTTGTACCGTATCATCAGGCAAGATGGGGAATGTGCCATCGATAGCTTTAGATTGGATTACCGTATTATTCTTATCCAGATAGTCGATACGCACGGATACTGTTCCGCCTTCGCTTTGCGTTTGAAACAATACAAAGTCATCGGTGTAGTTCACTCCACCGGTTGTTGTTTCTTTCTCGCGTTGCACATCTGTCGGAGCTTTTACAAAAGTTGCATCTGATAGTTTATATCCTGATATTGGTGAAGAAACGACTGCGCGTAATTTCGAGTAGCTTTTATCCGATTTACGATCGGTAGACTTCAGTCGAAGCACACCTGTACGATTGTACATACGCACAGTAAGCGGTTCGTCGAACGGGGATTTATACGTCACCGGTGCCGAAATGGCATATTTTGTTTTAGCCGTTGGATCCTGATGTATCACAATATCATTCAGATTCTTCGGACTGGGAATAGAATCGGATTGTGTGGTAGAAATAATGTTATAACTCCCATTGGCCAACTGAAAGCGATAAAGCGACGAATAGTTGGCTACATACTCACCATCGGCTGTATAGATAAACAGGGGTTTGTTAGAGGCACCTGTGTTCACCGCCCACGGTTCGTCATCCAGAAACAGTTGTATCTCTTTTACTACCGAAGTGGCATATCGTTCTTCTTCCGAACAAGCTGTTATTCCCAACAGGAGCATTATTCCCGTCAGTGAATAGAATATATTTCTCATATAACTCCTGTTTTAAAATTCTGAAACTTCTATTGTAAACGGTTGAGTGGATGTACTCTTATACATGACTGTGCGTACCGAAGGCCACGGCTCGTCCAAGTAATTCTCATCCGTAATTTTCATATGTACGGTAGAACGCTTGGAAGACTCAAAGCCTATACCGGTATCAAGAGGGCTGATGATGCGATTCACCTCCTCGCCTCCTTTCAGATATACCACATCTATAGATGTTCTGGAATCTCCATTCACTGTGGGAAATGAATAAACCGAAGCTCCAAAGCCGGTAGAAAGATTAGTGGAGATAGTCACATTTTCTGTAATACATTCTTTACTCTTTACTTTATAGCCTATTGCCACATTTGTAAAAGTGACATTCAACTGGTCAAAACGAGTGATAGCACTCAATTCCTCCTCCGTCTCTTTCGGCTGGAACACTGCTTGCCCGACTAAACGTTTCAATTCTACGTTGAGCGAACTGACCGAGTTATCTGAAGTAAAGCCTACGACATCCGAAATATAAACCGGCTTTTGAATATGAGCATCCTGATAAACTACCACTTTGGAAAGACTATCTGTATCCACCAGATGATCGGCATTTGCCACGATGAAGGTTTGCAGATTTTCTCCTAAAGGAAGGTCAACTTTTAAATCTCCATTATTTAAAGGGAGATTTTTTCCATATACCATGGAATCTTGCAGGTAGACATAAACACCGACCTCTGTAATTCCATGTTCAGCAAAAGTTTCAAGACTAGCCCTACTGAAAGAAACGCCAACCGGGTGGGTTTCGGGCACATTGGGAAGTTGTTCATTCGGTTTCCATTCATCATCCATTTGCTGTGAACAAGAACAGCAAAGCAGAAATGACAGAAGAAATAAACTTGCTAGATGTTTCATAAATATTAGTTTATATATAATTTAAAGATATACAATTATTAAAAGAATAAAAATTCTATGCCCTTTTTCTTTAAAAGGCGGATTCAAGCCTAAGGAGGATTGGCTATTATAAGTGCTGGCTTCATGTTTCTCATTTGTTTAGATTTTCATTGTATATTAATGATGTTTTTCGCTAGAGTGAATTCTTTGTTCTTTCACCAGTGCAAAATTGAGGATTAAGCAAGAGAAGATAGAGTAAGATTTAGTAGAAAAGGAGTAAAAAACGGACTGGGGTAAAAAAGTGCCCCTCAAGTATAGCCATGTACAAAAAAGATATGCCCTTCAAGTGTTATCATAAAACACCTGAAGGGCATATCATCTAAATTCACCGCATTGAACGGAGAATTGCTGATTACCTATTTGTTCTGTGCATCGACTATATGTTGCACCAAACTATTCAAATATACCTCAAGATTCGTATATTGTCCATTCGGATCTTTCGTTTTTGTATTTCCATCTACGGGATTATTCGGATCAAGTCCGTTTTTTATTTCCCACTCATCAGGTATGCCATCACCGTCCGAATCTACCGGTGCCGAAAGACCTGCTATTGATAATTCTGGCCAGGGAGAGTCGCCTGTGTCTTTGGGGCTATTGATAAATCCGGGTTTATTTCCTTCTCCGGTGAAAGTTGCCGTTCCTTTCCGGGTGTCGGAGATGATACGTTTGTCTACTTCATCACGATAATTACAGCAACCTGCATAGTTCATTACCTGTTCATAAGCCTTGTCAGCCGAATAAGTAGTGATTACTCCAAAATCAAGAGGTTCTTTCAGACGGATAGATTCTTTGGCATCTTCTGTCCAGAGGAAATCTACTTTTTCATCATTCTTCAACTGGGCATAGACTCCGTCCATCCAGTTATCGGCAGTAACTTTGTTGTTTCCTTCTATCTTATTTCCATCAATATAGAAAGTTCCCCATTTCTGCAGGTAAGGTTGAAAAGCTAAGTTCTTTTTGGGTTCTCCATCAACGTAAACATAAGCTTGCGGATAAACTCCGACTTTGGCAATACGATATTGCACCTGTTTGGAAGCCTGTTTTGTTGCCGGTCCCGGTTTATAATAGTTATTGACGATATTGACATGCTGATCTTCCCCGCCATAGCAGCCGTTTCCAGCCCAGTTGTAGAAAACATTATTCCGGATATCAACACATTCGCCAAGAGCTAATGTAGAAGGACGAGGGCCCAGACGAGGCACGCGACTCTCACAGTGAGCGATCAGGTTATGGTGATAAGAAGCTTTATGTCCTCCCCAATTGCCTCCATATCCATGTGCCCCTTTTACATGAGTCGCTTTTCTTAATGCTTCAGAGCCAATACACCATTGTACCGTAGAGTTTTCCATACCATAGACGGAAAGACATTCATCCACACTCCAACTGACAGAGCAATGGTCTACCATAATATCCTTTTTATCACAGCCGCCCAACCCATCGGGTTCTTTCCCACTGACTTCTCCGGGGCGGAAACGAAGAAAACGGATAATTACATTATTAGAATTAATAGAAAAGCCATAATCAGCCAGACAGATCCCTCCGGGAGAAGTCTGTCCTGCAATGGTGAGATGATCTTTCCCTGTTCGTAATTCCGATTTCAGATAAATCGTACCTGCCACATCAAAGACAATCGTTTTAGGTCCATTTTGTTTCAAAGCCCAACGTAAAGTCCCCTGCGAACCATCGTCTTCCAAAGAAGTCACATGATACACTTTACCACCACGGCCGCCTGTCGTGTATCTACCGTGTCCTTCAGCTCCGGGAAAAGAGATCACTCGATCTTCCCGGACGCCTGTCTCCTGTTTTTCGGGTATGTCATAGGAAAAGGACATCATTCCTCCCGCAACCATTGCCAGCAGACAAACATAAACTAATTTTCTTTTCATTTCCTTATTCACATTATTAGATGATGGAAACAAAAGTAGTGGAAGCTTTTCATTCTGACATTCATTTTTTGACCGATATGGGGGAAAAATCAGTTTTTATGATAAGATTGAACAAATTTTAGATCCCCAATCGCTCTTTTAATAACCGGTAACCGGAAAGACTTACTTTTAGTTTCACGCCAGTCTTCAATAACAACTGATAAGTTTCTTTTCCGAAAAGCTCGACTCGCGAAATTTGTGTTACGTTGACAATCGTAGAACGATGTACACGAACAAAAGTATCAGGAGACAGATGGGTCTCAAAATATTTCATAGTTTGTTCTTTCAGATATTCTCCGGTAGGGGTTATCAACATTACATAATCTCCACAGGCTTGTATGTAGATCAGTTCGTCTGTCTTTACCAGATGAATGCGGGAACCGTCTTTCACCGTAATGCGATCTATTAATTCTGTCTGTGGTTCTCCTTGTTGTTCGGTCACAGTTAGCTGATGCGCAGCCAATTCTTTATCCAGTTCCTGATTCTGTACTTCTTCTTTAGTTACGATCAGGCGATACCATAAAGTAATGGCAATCAAGGTTGGCAGTCCGAACAGTAACCGGAAAGGTATTGTCTGCGCAAAAGGAATATAGGATACGCCTACAATCCTCACCATGATATCACAGATCATAAAACTACCCGCCAGCCATAACAGGCTTCCAACGATTATCATGATTATATCCGTCTGGAACAACGAAACAAGACCGACCACAAACCAGGCCAAATAGGCTATGGCTGCCAGCCAACCAATTGTTGCCACTCCATCTACCAGAGCAGGAAGATAGTCGTTTCCGGTATATCCACAGACTAAAGCCACCTGTGTCGCAACCAGAATCAACGCCAGCACCAGCATCGGAATCCAGCGGAATGGATAATCTATTATCGGATGTGCTTTCATACGCTAGTCTTTAACTTCCAAACCTCCGAAAGAAAGCGTTCCACGAATGACCAATATACTCTCCTTGTTTACATTCCCATTTTGCCAGCGTTTGTCATCACATCCTCCAAAGAAAGCATTGCATTTGAACACGACTGTCCAATCCGACGGGACATAAATCTCGACTCCTCCCCAACTGCAATCCAAATCAATATAGGTTTCTCCCGGTGCAATATGGGTATGGCGAAGATCAATAGTTGTTCCTCCGAAAGAGGTACGAATCATGGCTCCTTTAAACAACTCATCAAGTACTACGTGACGTGCAGCTCCCCAGACATTCTCCGAACGCAAAAAGCCATCTACTGATTCCGATTGTTGTTGCTCACTCTCAAAGTTCATGCCGGGTCTACCCTGATGCATCTTCATCCATTGCCGACGATGTTCCATTGTATGCTGACGAGCCCATTGCGCCCTCTTATTTCTGCCGGGTTTGAAGATAAATAAAATACCTGCTATTATCAGAGCGAGGGGCCACACCATTGCCTGTGAATTCTCCGGCAACCAGGAAAGTCCTCCTATCAGAAAATAGACACCCGCCAGAAAAAGGATGATTCCACCGATGAAATGGCGGCGAATCATTGCATATATACCTAATAATATAAGGAGTGAATGCCAGGATACGATCAAATCAAATACTTCTGAAGTTATCCATCCCATATTACGGGCAAACAGTAGAATCCCGGAAAGGATAAAAAGCAAAGCTATCAGTATTTTACCGGAAAAGCCTGTAGCGCGGGGAAAATTTTGTTTCTCTTCCATTGTTTCTATTATTAATTGATTAATGGTTCAAAGATACATCATTTCCCTATGCTTCCACAGGCTTTTCAGTTGATTTACGGTATAAATTCCGATGAATGCCGGATAAAAACCGGTGAAACTGACTATAAAGTATCTTACCTGATAAAGATAATTCTTAAATACGATGTTTGCAGATTACTTCTTTCCACCGCTATTTTGTTTTTCAATAATGTCATGCACCAAACTATTCATATACATTTCCAGATTTGTATACTGGCCATATTTATCTATCGTTTTTCCATTGCCATCAGAAGCATCATGAGGATTTAATCCGAATTTTCTCTCCCATGCATCAGGCATACCATCATTATCAGAATCAATCAAGGTACTTCTTTGTAAAAGAACTGGCCATACGGAAACATTTTCCGAAGTATTTAACGAGAGCAAATCATCCTGACTATCTATCAATCCTGGTTTCGGATATCCTTCACTTTTCCAAATACCTCCTTCCCCATTATGAACATTCAAACCTTTATATCCAGCTGTTCTCGTACGTGTTTCCTTCACAATACGTGCGTCCACATCATCTCGATGCAATGAACACCCCGCATAATCCAACACTTGTTTATAAGCATTGAAAGCAGAATGTGTTGTTACCGATGCAAATTCATGAGGTTTGTCCAATCGAATCGAGTCTTTAGTTTTTTGCGTAACTACTTTCTTATAATTATTCGAAAATTGATTGTAAACTCCATATTCCCAATTATTAGCTGTAGCCTTTTGGCTGTTTTTATCATCTGCCCCTCCATCTACAACGTTACCATCGATATAATACTTTCCCCACAGATACCCCCCATTCCTATTTTCTGTTGCATCTATAGCAAAAATCCGTCCACGTTTAGAGCCTGTCACCGTTGCAGGACCAGGTTTATAATAATTGTTCACTATATTAATATTCATCCTTTCACCACCATACGAACTGTTCATACCCCAATTATAGATCACATTATTGCGAAAATCGACATAATCACCATCACATTCTCCATTCTTACGTACCTTAGCTCCTAATCCGAAACGGGGATTCCGGCTATCATGATGGGCTAATAGATTATGGTGATAAGAAGAGTGTTCACCTCCCCAAATTCCTCCATATCCATGAGGACCTTTGGTATGTCCACCTAATCTAAGACTTTCAGAAATAATGCACCACTGCATAGTAAAATCATCATTTTCATAAAAAGAGGCACATTCATCTGTACACCAGCTGATAGAGCAATGGTCTATAATCACATTCCTTGCCCCTTTTCCTCCTAAAGCATCTGCACCGTCAGGATGCACACATTCTTTATTACCCATACGGAAACGTAAAAAACGGAGAATTACATTACTAGCATAATTTGTCACCGGATAACCCGCTATGCAAATACCGTTTCCCGGTGCAGTTTGTCCCGCAATAGTCAAATTCCCTTTCCGTATTTTTAGGTCTTTATGCAGAAATATTGTACCGGACACTTGAAAAATGATAGTACGAGGACCATCCAACTTTTCTATACCATAACGTAAAGTGCCAGGCATCCCATCATCTGCTAAAGAAGTAACAATATACACTTCACCTCCACGTCCGCCTGTAGTCATACGTCCATATCCTTCTGCTCCGGGAAAAGCAGCCAACTCTCCAAAATCAAGAGTGTTACCAATACCAGAAAAGGCAAAAACAGCCTCATTTCCGATCAGAGTTAATAAAACGGTTAAACAACGAAAGATCAAATTCATATTCATATTTTTATTTATGGAATAATACAAAAATACACCAAATTTATTTATTGTACTCCTCCTTTATTCTGTTCCTCAACAATCTTTTGTACCAAGCTATTCATATACATCTCCAGATTTGTATATGTTCCTTCCTCATCTACTGTTTTACCATTTCGGTCAGAAGCATCATTCGGATTCAAACCATACTTTTTTTCCCATTCATCAGGCATACCATCATTATCCGAATCCTTCAGAATAACACCTTGTACCAATTCAGGCCATGCTGAAGATTCTCCAACAGGAATCACATCATCCTGACTATCAATGATACCTTTCTTTGGATACCCCACGCTTTTCCAATCAATACCTTCAACAACTCCCTGACCATTGTGCTCGTTCATTCCCTGATAGTTCGCAGTCCCGGTACGAGTCTCCTGAACAATAC
>ERZ773162.1583-NODE-1583-length-17624-cov-57.139052_pt1 | contig 17624 bp, 23 predicted proteins | sample MGYA00511113_ERZ773162 | MGnify/ENA primary metagenome ERZ773162 (study PRJEB29015, sample SAMEA2737807) | human gut metagenome | biome: human gut; feature: human-associated habitat; material: faeces | place: China | collected 2012 ... | reverse complement strand
AGCGGCTATAATAGCTATAAATATTTAGTTAAATGTCAACAATACAGTACACTAGATGAGTCGTATATATTCTTAAATTAGGTTGTATTCGTATGTTAATAAGTCGCTTTTATGTGTGTATGATATAAATATATTTTATTAATTATTTGTAGAGGTGGGCTATGGGATTGAAAGAGAATACACACAAAAATACAAAAGTAAAAAATGCTTCACCTAAAGCGTTATATGTAGATATAGGAAAAAGATTAAGAATGTTACGTTTTGAATTGGACTATACTCAGGAGCAAATGGCTGAAACATTAGGTTTAAGTCTTGCATATTATGGAAAAGTTGAAAGAGGAGTATATGGTCTATCACTTGAAAAACTTGTAATAGTTCATTCTAAATTTGATGTGGATATTAATTATTTGCTGACGGGGAACAAAAGAAATGAAATTTCTTTGAAGGAAATTGTTGAAGGGTGTCCAAGTGAACAAAGATATAATCTTGAACAATTAATAAAATATGCGATCAATTTAGCAAAAGGTAACAAAGAAGATTGATTTACTGAGGGTAAAAGATATGTTAGAAATTGCAGTATGTGATGATGAAACTTTGGTAACTTCTCAAATTGAGAAAATGCTAGAGGAGATTACACAAAAGAGTGTTACAAAAATTGAAGTGGATGTTTTTTTCGATGGTAGTAGTTTAGTGGAACATATAAGTCAAGGGAAAAGGTATGATATTATTTATCTTGATATTGAAATGACCAAACAAAATGGAATAGATGCAGCTTGGAATATCAGAAAATTGGATAAAAAGGTATTGATTATTTATGTCACAAGCCATGAAAGTTTTGCCAAAGAAGTTTTTGAAGTTTCTGCTTTTAGATTTATTACAAAGCCAATAGAACCCCAAATTTTTGAAAAGTATTTTAAAGATGCAGAAAATGAGATTGTAAGACGACCAAAGTATTTTCAGTATCAATATAATAAAATATCATACAGATTGCCGATTGAAGATATTATTTATTTTCAGAGTGACCGTAGGGTTACTTATATTATTACAAATGATGGCAGTAAAAAATGTTATGGAAAACTAACTGATATTGAAAAGCATTTAGTAGAATCTGATACGTATTTTTATAGAACACATCAGTCTTTTTTAGTTAATCCGAAATACGTAACCGCATATTTTTATGACTCAATGGAACTAGCTGATGGAACTACATTATCTATTAGTGAAAATAGAAGAAAAAGAGTAAGTGAACTTTTTTGTATGTTAAAAGGAGAGGATATTATTGTTTAATTGTGGTAATGCTCTAATTGCAGACACTATGTTAGCCATATTTTCTCTGTATATTTTGAAAAAGTATTTTGAAATCTTTTTTCAAAAGAAAGATAATAAGATTGTAGGATTTTTTTGCTGGGCATTATATTTCACCTGGCAGTTAATTATTGGAAGTATTAATATATTTCCGGCATACATAAATGTCATAATTAGTATTATTTTAGTCAGTATAGTTAGCATAGGAGTCTTTGAAGGGAATATTTTACAGAAAGTTGTGTTTTCTGTTTTAATTAATGCTATTTGGATGTTAGCAGAGTTTCTGGTAGGATATGGATTTGTTCTATGTGGAATAGATTATATGATTCCAAAGTTTTTGGGATCGTTGTTCTCTAAATTGATGGCATTAATCTTAATTGTATGTCTAAAGAAGTTTTTCCATGATGAAAATATTAAAAATCTTCCAAATAAATATAATTTTATCCTATTGCTGATGCCAATAGGAAGCATGTTTGTGGTCTATAATATTTTTATGATTAGTATAGAAATAAATCAGAAAAAATATATTAGTGCATCTTGGACAAGTTTAGTTATAATATTGCTTCTTAATATTGTTACATTTAAACTCTATTTATTTTTGTCGAAAGAAAAAGAGTTGCAGAAATATAATACGGTATATGCTCAACAGTTGGAACTGTGTAATCGACATATGCGTGAAAAAGAAACGGTTATGATGGAGTTTCGCAATGCAAGACATGATATGAAACAACATTTTATTGTTTTAATTGAATTACTGTCTAAAGAGGATAATCAGGAGGCAATAGAATATTTGAGAAAACTCATAAATATAGAACCTTTAAGTAAACTTGGAATTTCAAGAACAGATAATATTGTTGTTGACTCTTTAGTAAATGCGAAATATGCCGTAGCAATAAAAGAACAGATTAAATTTGAAGCAGATATTCATATACCAATGCAGTTACCATTTAAAAGTGCAGATTTATGTATTTTATTAGGGAATATCCTGGATAATGCTATTGAAGCATCGATGATGTTAGATCAAGAAAAAAGATTTATAAAATTTTTTATGAAGTACGAAAAAAATACTCTGATAATAACAGTCATAAATGCGTATAATGGAGAACTATTGAGAAATAGAAGTGGGAAAATTATTACAAATAAAGGTGACTCTGGAAATCATGGTATTGGACTAGAATCGGTAAGGAAAGTTTCTAAGAAATATCACGGTTCAGTTGTTATTGAACCCGATACACAAAAATTTACTATAAAAATAGTCTTGTGTGATTTACCGCAAAAGTTACGAGTAACTTCGTAGAAATTACATTACAGTAGAGTTGTCTTTTTTTTGAGTTATACTAATAAAAAATCAAACGGAGGTAGAGATAATGAAAAAAATTAGTTCATTTATTCAAAAAAATGCGAAGGTAATGGCAAGTTTTGCGATGCTATTTAGTGTGATAGCGGCAAATAGCAGGTGTGTGTGTATTTATCATCAACCGAAAATGCCAAAAGAAATGAAGCAACTTAAAAATGAGTAATATAGAAAAAATAGCCGAGTCACTGACAAATTATATTGTGGAAAATAAAGTCATTAAGAAGGAAGAGTCAGAGATATATAAATATGGTTTTTTGACCGGCATAGAGATGCTTATTTACATTATAACTTGTTGTTGTATAGCAGTTCAAATAGATATGTTTCAAGAATGTGTTGTATTTTTCTTGGTTTTTTTCTCATTAAGATCATTTGTTGGCGGTATTCATATGAGTAATTATAGAACATGTTTTGTTTGTTCATGTATAGTATTTATACTAATACTTTTAGCTGTTGATAATATTAAACTGACAGAGACAGGGGCACTGGGCATTTCGAGTTTTGAACTTTTAGTTATATTTTTTATGAGCCCTGTGGAACATATAAATCGGCCAGTGGATAAAAATGAAAAGAAAGTGTTTGCATATAGAATAAAACAGATTTTAGCAATTATATTGGGAACAGTCATAGTTTTATTCATGAAAGGCTATAATAATTATTTAAGTACAATTACATACACACTTGGAATAATTATTATATCTATGCTTTTAGGAAAGATAAAAATGAGAGAAGAGTATGGGGGATGACAGAACGTGAAGGTTCTTTTGATTAGTAATACTTTAGATATTTATTATCAGACTAAAAAGCTGATGAGAAATCAAAATGAACTAAAAATGCTATCGTTTGAGACATTTAAGAATGTAGAAATTATAGAGTGTGATGTATTAGTGATTAATTTTGAATGTGCCATGGTAACTGCAAAAGAGTTTAAAATAATTCTTGAGGCAAAATGCAAAAGTAAAGTTCCTATTCTCGCACTTTTGGAAAGCAGTAGTATTTCTGATCAGTTTGAGGTGTTGTCAGTAGGAGCACTTGATTATCTTGAATGTCCTGTCACAGATGAGGTATATGAACAAAAGTTGAATGAGATGTGTAAGTGGAAGTGGTATTATGATTGGGAAGAAATGAAGAAATAATTACAAAAACAAATACGATTGTCAGATATTCTAATCTGTCAATCGTATTTGTTTTTATGGTTGCTTTAATAATTGAATTTCTAAGAAGGATGAATATCTTGAATGGATATTATTTCTATAAGAGAGTAATACGAGGATTTTCTATCAAATTAATCGTAGTAATTATAAAAAAATGAAAATGTTACAAGAAATAAAATGAACAAATGTCATATAATGCTGTCTTGACAGAAAAAAACAGTTCTTGTTATTCTAAATATTATGAAACTACATAAATTACAAACTAAGATGATATTATGAAGAAAAAATGGATTGTAGAAGAGGTTGAAGTATTTAACAAGGAACATCCAGATATGGTACTTTTGGATATTATGTTACTTAAGATAGCTATGTTATATATGAAATCATTAGGCAAAACAAAGAAAGTTGTGTATGCAGATCCATAGTATCCATATTCAGAGAGGGAATGGGAAATCTAGATAAAAATATGGCGATAGTGGAAAACATGAAGGTTCCCAAAGAAATACCGATATTGCAGTTTGTTTCAAAAGAGAATTGTAGGACTATGCCAAAGTGGGAACAGTTACATATGGATATTGTTGAAGATAAAGAAAATGGAAAAGTAATTTTACTAGAAGGCTCCCATTATTTACAGTTTGAACAGAAGAAGAAAATTGTTGAAGAAACGATACAGTGGATAGAAAATAGATAAATATGATGATTTTTACTGGAAATAATCACAGAAATAGTATTGGGAAGTTTGCAATGTACAGTATATCGTGATAGAATAATAAAAAAGTAAAGGAGTGGTGTTGGAAAATGGAATCTACATGTAAGCCTAAAATTGTTTCATCGTTGTTGCGGGAGTCCGGAAAAGGAAGACTTGATTTTTCCCATCCTTTTCAGAGAAAAGAAGGACAATGGACCAGGTATATGGAGTCATTGGAGGTAGATTCGCTGCTGAGAGGCTATTCTATTAATTTGGTGTATATTTGGAAGAAAGATGATAAAAACTATGTGATAGAAGGAAAGCAGAGAATTACGACCTTACAGAAGTATAAAGGTGATAAATTTCCATTGTCTAAAAAACTTGAACCAGTTACAATCGATGGAGAAGTATATGAAATTGCAGGGAAACGGTTTTCTCAGTTAGATGAAACTGTACAAGACAAATTATTGAATGCAGAAGTTTTAATTTTCGAAATGTGGGATTGTACAGAAAAAGAAGTACGGGATATGTTTGTACGGTTGAATAGTGGAAAGCGCTTGAATGGAGCGCAGATGCTGACAGGTCTCTTGAATTTTGACGTTAGTACAGAACTTTATAAAATAATGGAACATCCATTCTGGTCAAAGACAGGAATTACAAAAGGTGATATCAAATCAGATAATATGCGTAAAGTTGCCTGCCAGATCTTAATGCTTATTTCAGGATACGAATACACTGCTTTTGACCAGAAAAATATTGAAAAGTATGTGGAAGTATTGAATAATGATTCAGAGGAGAGCATCCGTTTGATTGGACATGCTCTGGAGGTTCTGGATAAGTTAGATGAAAAGATTGCAGATAAAATGGATAAGATGAAAAAGTTATCTATTCCAATGGTCGTTGCAGCTATGGATGTAGTGTACGGAGATGAAGAAAAAGAAAACAGCTATCTGTTATGGCTGAAAGACTTCTTTGAGAATTATGATAAGCAGGAAAAATATCTGGAATATTGTGGCAGAAATACGGACAAAGGTGAAAATGTAAAAGGACGTTGGGAGATTTTTTCAAAAGTTGTAGCAGAGTAATCCATATAACACAATAAATTATCTTAAATTTTGCAAGGCTCTTGATATTTTTTTTAGTATGGCATATAATATAAATAAACCGAATGGTTTCGTGTGGCGGCACGTAAAAGCTGAACTGTGCTCAGGCAGGGTAAAGGCTGAGACTATCTGATACTCGGAAGGGTATTACGCCCACGCCAGGGAGATACGGCGAGTCCGCACCGGGGACTTAATGATACCGGTGACATCTAAGGCACTCGGAAGGGTGCTGCGGCTGACAGCCAGCATAAAACCGCTTATAAAGAAAATGGGCGCTGGATGACAAATAAGTTGTCCGGCGCTGCTTTTTATATTGTAGTAGTGAATAGGAAAATGTAAATGGATAAACAACGGGATAGAGAAAAAATTGTACAGGAAATCAAAACAGCTGCAAGCCTGTATAAAAAACATTTGGTAGGGAAACGATTTTTATATGTATTTGAGGGCAGATATATAGAAGTAATTTATAAAGCAGCAAATTTCAGGCATTTGACAGGCGTTGCAACCAATCTTTCGGCAAAACAATTTTACAACTATGCAGCAAAAAAAAATGCTTCAGGCTTCACAGATTTATTTTACGGCGCAGCATCCGTTTTCTTTATGTAAGCGTAAGATTAAGCATATTGGTCAGGTTGCAACATTGGCTGGTTCAGAGGGGTTTATGTTAGAAGAACTTGTCACTAATACCAGAACTTATAAATTTGGCACAACCGATCTTAATTTTACACTTTGCATGAACAAAGAATTGGATGCGAATGGACAGCCCAAGGGGGATTGCTTTGTAGTAGAGTCTTTAAGAGATGAAGATTGTTTTTCAAAAAGCAGGACAGCATATGCGGTTACACATATTTTTTCAAAACCAAATGATCAGAAAAAATATACGGAGTTGCTTTTTAAGGAGGAGACTGAGAGTGTAGACAGTCTTCCGGAGGAGATAAGGAATATGCTGGATGAAAAATTATTACATAAATAAACACTTTTTGAATAAAAAAATAAATAGGGAGGCTGGCAAAACTTAAACCTTCAAAGAGTCTTCCGACTTTAATGGCATATAAGATTATTTTATTTAGGCATGGACTATGCAGGATGTTCGGTTACATTAACAGATGCAGGGTAAACGCATAAAAAATAATTAGTTCAAAAATCACCACTTTTCTTTTATTATAATGGAAAAGTGGTGATTTTATGATGAAAATGATTTTGATGTCAGTACAGAACTCTATAAAATAATGGAACATCCATTTTGGGCAAAGCCAGGAATTACAAAAGGTGATATCAAATCAGACAATATGCGTAAAGTCGCCTGCCAGATTCTAATGCTTATTTCGGGATACGAATACACTGCTTTTGACCAGAAAAATATTGAAAAGTATGTTGAAGTATTGAATAGTGATTCAGAAGAGAGCGTCCGTTTGACTGGACATGCTCTGAAAGTCCTTGATAAGCTAGATGAAAAGATTGCACACAAAATGGATAAAATGAAAAAGCTATCCATTCCAATGGTAGTTGTAGCAATGGATATAGTGTACGGAGATGAAGAAAAAGAAAACAGCTATCTGTTATGGCTGAAAGACTTCTTTGAGAATTATGATAAGCAGGAAAAATATCTGGAATATTGTGGCAGAAATACGGACAAAGGTGAAAATGTAAAAGAATGTTGGTAATTTTTTACATTCGGTAGTGTAAAAGAGAGATGAAAATACGGAAGCATGTGATAATCGGAAAACGTATTTTACAGATTATACAAAAAACAGTAATTATTAGGTATATAAGTCGGATAGGCTTATATGCTTTAATTTTAGATGGAGCAAAACATAAAGAAATCATGTAAATAATGCTGAATGAGGATAAAGTTGGGCATGGTATTTTTTGGGAAAATTATTAAACGATAAGAAAGGCTAATCATTGTAAAGCTTTATCACAATGGTTAGCCAATGAAATATTTAATCGCAACATAAATGATTTTTTTATTAGCACATTATTCCACAAGCAGTACCTTTGCAAAAAGCACCACAAGCGGTACCTTTACAACTGGCACCTGATAAACGAGAAACTGTATCGTCATTTTCTGAAATGTCTAAAAGTGAAACTTTATCAGTAGTTACTTCTTCAAAAAAAATTTCGTTATTATTATCCATAGTAATCTCCTTTTGATTATAATTATTCTTATAACTAAAGCGATGAAATATTTCTAACAAAAATAATACCAAAATAATTATATGAATTCAATAAAAAAACGATTAAATTAGTAAATATTTATTTACTAATTTTTAAGAATGTAGTAATATAAAGTTTACTAATTTAAGGAAGAGTTTATTGTGAAAAGTAATTGAAAAGAGTATTATAAATAAAGCAATATGTGTATATGTTAAGGAGGATTTTTGATGGAAGATAAACAACTTGATAATGAACTCTACATGGAAGAATGTGAAATTAAAATATTGACAAATGATGAGGAAAATAATCCAATGCCACGAAAAGGAACTCTTTGCGGATTTGCTTGTGGTGGTGGAAAATTTTGCGGAATTTCTTGTCTTTAAATGAAAAGAGGTAAAAAAATGGACGAAAATGAAGTATATATGGAAGAATGTACAGAATTTGGGGATATGCAGGGAAATCAAACTGAAAGAGCTGGAAAAATGTGTGGCGTAGGTTGTGTTGCAACTGGTTCAAGATGTGGAACAGGTTGTGGTATTGTTGGCAGTGGAAAGCATTGTGGATGGGGCTGCAGTGAATAGTAAAAATCTTATTTCTAATGGTTCATAAAATTTACCATATACACATATTGCACACTTGATAAGAAAATTATAATCTGAAATACAAAGGAGAAATTTGAAAATGGAGAAATTTCATATAATAGAAGAAACACTGGATGATAAATATAAACTATTATATTTTCCAAATAGTAAAAGATTTTTCAAAGTTAATGATAAGGCTATTGAATTAATTAAAGATATATCCGACGATATAGCAGTAGATATTATTAGATCAAAATATGAAGTATCAAAAGAAACAGTAGAAAATTATAAAAAGAAATTTCAGGAGTATGAGAAAACAGTTGAAGAAAATATTTCTGGGGAAAATAATAAAGAGAATAAAAATGTTTTGGGACGTTTAGTATTACATTTAGCAAATGGATGCAATTTGCGTTGTATGTACTGCTATGCAAATGGAGGAACATATCATTCGGAAAATCAGTTGATGGACAAAAAAACTGTTGACCAGGCGATTAAGAAAATATATTCAAAATTTGATCATATATTAGGAATACAACTGTTTGGTGGGGAACCATTGCTTAACTTAGATATGATGGAATATATTTGTAGTAAATTTAGCGAATATGATCCGGAAGTTGAGTTTGGAATAGTTACCAATGGAACACTAATTAACGAACAGTTTATTCAAATTGCAAAAAAATATAATATCCATACAACGATAAGTTACGATGGTGATTATAACATAAATAATAAATTAAGAATTAAAGTGGATGGAACAGGAGCGTCTAATGATATTTTGAAAGCGGCGAAAAAGTTTCGGGAAGAGACAGGATTGCTCGAATTAATTGAAGCAACATACACACAAATTCATTATGATCATGGGGTTACTATTTTAGATGTTCTTAAAGACATCGAAAAAGAATTACCAGGGATTCCTGTTCATTTAGCACCAGCAGGAGGCTCGGAAATAGATAGTTACGTTTTAAAAGACTTGGCACCTTTTGTGGATTCTGTGGATGAAATTTTTAATGAAAATGCAAAAGAGAATAACAAAGAATTTACCTATTCATTGATGCAACGAATTGTTTATAGTATTGCACACAAAACACCAGGAAGCCAATATATATGCGATGCGGGAATTGGCACCCTTTCGATTTCAGTTAAAGGAGATGTTTATCCATGCTTTATGTTTACAGATCAAGAAGAATATAGGCTAGGAAATATATGGGACGATAATTTATTCGATAGTAAAAAATGTAGAAATGTTTTAAAAACAATGCAAGAATTTAATGATAAGAATCGGAATAAAGAATGTAATGACTGTTTTATTAAAAATATATGTAATGGTTGTTTGGGTTTAAATTCTATGAATACAAACTCAACCGAATTAGTAATGGATAAAAAAACTTGTGATATGTTCAGAAAAATGACGGAGAGAGTTTTGGTTCGATTAGCAGATATATCTCAGAAAACAAAAGAAGGTGATGATAATTTTTAGAGGGGTATCGTATTTATATAGGTATTGCTGGGAACATAATAAAATTTATATTATTTTACTTGCAATTAAACAAATAATTAGTTGTATCTATGCGATTTTTACATTGATAATACCTAAATATGTAATTGACAAACTATTCATTGAGAAGAATGTTCAGCAAGGAGTCGGATTAATTATACTTCAAATTGCAATTACATTTTTATATAGTTATTTTGATGTTTTTTTGAATAATCATATTTTGTTAAAAAGAATGATAGTATTCAAAGAGTTCCAATTACATTTAGGTAACGTAGTTATGCAGGCTGATTATGAAAAAATTGAAAATCCAGAATATTTGGATACAAGAAGTAAGGCATATAAATATCTATATGGAAATGGGAGCGGATTTGGTCAAGTCTTAGAATCTGGATTTTCTATTGTTGGAAATATGATTACATTATTAGGAATTGCAGGAATATTAGGGAGTCTTAATCCGTTTTTTATTGGAGTTTTAATTATTGTTGTATTTGTAAATGCAGGATTTGATGCAAAATTTAAAAAGAAAAACATTTCTTTAAATTTAGAAAAAGTACAATATGAAAGAAGAGGACAATATTTTACCAATATTTTTTCGGATTTTAGGTATGGAAAAGAGATAAGAGCTAATGGGATAGCTCAATGGCTCTTGAATTTATATAATACACAATTAGAGGCTATGCAAAAATTTTATAAAAAGATAGCACATAATAATATCATAAGTGGATTAATTAGTGCTATAATTTATGTTGTCCAACAAGCTTTATTGTATGGATATATCATTTTAAAGGTATTAGAGAATACAATTACAGTTGGCGAGTTTACAATGTATTTAAACAGTGTATTAAATTTTACCAATACTTTAAGGAATATTTTATTAGAAATTATAGATTTAAGACAATGTACAGATTATTTCGAAGAATACGAAAAATATATTTCTATGAATAATTGTCAAATGAGAAAGGGAAAATTAAAACCTAAAATTGATAAAGAAAATTTTGTGATTGAATTTCGTAATGTATATTATAAATATAGTGGACAAGAGTGTTATGCATTGGAAAATATATCAGTGAAATTAAAATCTAATAATAAAATTGCTATTCTAGGCGAAAATGGATCTGGCAAATCTACATTTATAAAATTACTTTTGAGAATATATGAACCAACATCAGGCGAGATTTTAATTAATGGTATAGATATAACAGAAATTGATTATGAATATTACTGTCAATGGTTTGCCAGTGTATTTCAAGATTACAAATTGTTTTCAGTATCTCTTCGAGATAATATTACATTAGGGAAAGAAAAAAATGAGAAAGAAATACTTTCTATTTTGAAAAAGTGTGGACTATATGAAAAAGTGCAGAAATTACCATTCGGAGTTGATACATATATACATAAAGATTATCAAAAAGAGGGATTTGAGCCATCTGGAGGAGAAGGGCAGAAAATAGCGTTGGTAAGAGCATTATGTCGTGACGCAATGATAGCAATTCTTGATGAGCCTACGGCGGCATTAGATCCAATAGCTGAGGCAAATATTTATGGTCAGTTTGATGAATTCTTTAATAATAGATTAGTAATCTATATTTCTCATAGATATGCTGTTACTAGATTTTGTGATAATATACTAATGTTTAAAAATGGTAAAGTGGTCGAGCAAGGGACACATGATGAATTAATAAAAAAAGATGGTATATATAAAGAAATGTATATGCTTCAGGCGGATTATTATAAATAGTGAAAGCCCCAAAGAATATTACAGGCACAATATTCTTTGGGGAAATTTCAAATTTCATTAGCAGGAGTAGTTAATAATGTACATTATAGAAATTAAAAACTTATGTAAAGAATATAACAAAAATAAAGTGTTAGAAAATATCAATTTCTCTATTGAAAAGGGGAAAATATACGGGTTAGTAGGAGAAAATGGTGCAGGAAAAACAACTCTTTTAAAAATTATATGTGGATTGACAAAGAAAACATCAGGGATTGTAAAAATTAAAAATACAGATTTAGAGACTTTTATTAAAGAACATAAAGAAATAGGAGTAAGCATAGAAAATCCGGCAGTATATCCTTATTTAACAGCTCAAGTAAATTTAGAAATACAAGAGAAATTGATAGGAAACCACAGGGAGGATAATGCTCAAAAGATATTAAATTTAGTTGGTTTGAAAGGTAATAACTTAAAAGTTGAAAAGTATTCATTAGGCATGAAACAAAGATTGGCATTAGGACTGGCTCTTGTAGGAGAACCCTCGATCTTAATATTGGATGAGCCGTTTAATGGGTTAGATCCAATTGTAGTTGAGGATATGATTAATCTATTGAAACAATTAAAGGAAGAAGGTATTACAATTATAATATCAAGTCATATGATTGACGATTTGTTGGAACTAGTGGATGTCATAGATGTAATGAAAAATGGTAGTATTATAAAAGAGATTTTTTTGAAAGAATTAGTTAATACAGATATAAAAAAATACTTACTTAATTTGATGAAAGAGGAAAAAAGATGAAAGAAAATTTTAGTTCAGAAATATTAAAATTAAGAAAAAGTCATATATTTATATTTTGCAATATAATTTTAGGAGTAATTGCTGTAGCAAGTATAGTTTCAACTTATTTATTGGAGCCTAATTCACAAGATTTCAATGGTAGTAATATTCTTTTTTCTAGAATAGGAGACAACATTCCATTGGTTTTTATGATGATATTTGTATCAGTGTATGTAGAAAATGAATTTTCAACAGGAAGAATAAAAATTATATTATCTAAATGCTCAAGTAGGAAAGAATTTTATTTTAGCAAATTATTGATTTGCATGATTGGTGTAGGAATTATCAACATAACATCATCTGTGGTCTATGTAGTTTGTGCAACAGTTGTTAATGGATTTGATCCTAGAGGAAATTTTTCATTCGCATCATTTTTAGCGTTTTTAAGTTTGCAGTTATTGGTATATTTTTCTTATACAGCGATTTTTTGCTGTATATCATTTTTGATAAAAACAGTATATGGTGCAATAGTTGTCAATTTATTGATCATTTTACTTTCTCCAGGAGTTTTTTTGATTATGGATAACTTATTAAAAACAGGAGGAATGTTAAGTAAATATTGGCTTAGTAACTGTATGATGAATTTATCAAATAAGATAACTTATTCAACGTTTACAAATACTGTAATTCCATGTGTGTTATTTATTGTTGTTTCATCATTTATAGGAATACATTTTTTTGAGAAAAAAGATTTATAAATAATGATACTATTAGTGCAGAAAAGGAACATTAGCAATTGGCATAAACTTGAATAAATTAAAAAATTATTTTTTTATCAATATGATCAAAAAACTTTTTGAGGACTTTTTGTTCGCTTGGAGATAAAGCAATTAAGTAAGAATTTAAATATTGCGAAAAAGCATCTAAAGTGTTTAAAAGTAAAGATTTTCCGTTTCCTGATATAGAAATTTGGGTTACACGAGCATCAGATGCAACTCCTTTTTGTCGTATAATATAGTTTTCTTTTTCTAGATTTTCTAATATTTTGTTGGTTTGTTGTTTTGGAATATCTAAAATATTAGAAATCTCTTTTGGAGAGAGTGAACGATTATATAAAAGAGATAGTACATAGTAGTGGTTGGTAGGTAATAAAGTATTTGAGTGTTTCTTAAAAGTTTTTTCAAAGAAATAGGATGCTAAGATGAGTTTTTTTAAAATCTTAGAATCAATAAGAATTTTCTTTTCCATTATAGCGCAATCTCCTTATATAAATAAATTATATTTCCAGTTAAATTTTATAAAAATGATAGCAAATAGGGCTGAAAATGTCAAATTTAAAAAGGGAGTAAAATATAAAAATGAATGATATAGATATAATATTATATGTACTAGTCGAAATGGAATAACTGATTTAAAAATTAAGCATTAAACTTTTTGATATTTTATTTTAAAGAAAGTGTTGACATGGAAAAAAAGTTATAATATCATGTTTATGAATAAATATCTATACTCATAAAAACCAAGTATGAGTACAAAAATTTTTTTCGGTAAAGAATCGGAAACAGGTTTTGGAAACAGGTGGCTGTTTCAATAGAAAATAAAGAGTTATCAGGCATTTAGAATGAAAAATATTCTAGGTGCCTTTTTTTATTTTCAATCAACGAAAAAGGAGGATAGAGTTAAGCCACAAAAGAAAGAAAAGTAGGAGGAAAATCATGAATCAAGAATACTTAAAAGGAATTCACAGTGAGATGTGCGGGAAAGATGCAATTATTTTTCAGGCAACAGAAAATAATATAATCAGCTTCTTAAAGAATAGTCTGTCTGCAGAACGCTCAGAAATCAGAACACTAGATGGAAAACGCTTTCTAACAACGATAAAAGGGAAATGGATTGATATTTGTCCTGACCGAATGTATCTGGAAGAAAAGCTAAAACCATTGCTCCAGGCTGTGAAGGAAGGTAAAAAAAGTCTGATACCGTTAAAACAAGTTGGTGCAGAGAAGCTGGAAGGATATTGTCCGCCAGTACCAGACTGGAATTATTTTTTCTGGTCAGGCTACAGTGATGAAGATTATGACAACTTCAGGAAACAGGAAGAACCCCAAATGGTGTTCTATGAAGCTTTTGGAGAAAAATTTCCGATACAGTTAATGGTAAAAGGATATTCCCATACCGGCAACTTGGAAATTGAAATGGTGAACTGGAAGTATCAGTGTCCTTCACCGTGGGCTTCTTTGACTGTTGATCTGCATGAGGTGTGCGAAAAAGATTGCTCTTATGTGGATACGAACCACCACGGAAGAAAAATTTTGTCATGGATATTGGAAAGTGGATTAGGAGAAATGACAGGAGAAATCAGCAGAAACGGTTATTGTACTTATGAGAAGGTTCATTTTTATCCGGAACGATTAAAGTATTATGATCCGGAAGGCTATCACAGCTATGAAACAAAATATGAAGAAATACACAGAACATTAAAGGAAAGAAATGATTAGAGAACAGGAGGAAGCAGGATGAAAAACTATGAGTATGAGCAGAACAAAAATTATGAAAGTACAAAGAGGATGTTTGAAGAATGGCGAAAAGATGTGGGAGTTTCCAAAGATTTAAGAAGTACAATCCCGGTGGTTAATGATGCGATTTGCTTTGCAGATATCCCAGAAAGCGGTGTGTGTATTACTTCGCAGTTTGAAAATGGGCTTTGTGGAGAAATTATCTGGTGTCGGAACGGACAAGACGTCTATATGCTGCACAGCAGTATTCGCCTTGCCGATCATACGGTCTGGCTGCAGATGGACAAGAAAGGAAGAAGTGAGGCATTACATCTAAAACTACTTCCGGAAGAAAATAGCAAGGAAATGTCAGATGGATTTCAGGGGATTTTTATTTCGCCTTCTATGCAGGTAAAACGGTTTTACGAATATTGTTTTTGGCCAAATTATCTAAAAGGGAAAAGACCGATACAGGAAGATAACTTGAATTTCTATGAGATTTTGAAAAAAATTGTAAGATGTATTGGGACGGATTTTCAGTATGATTTAGAAACAATGGGGATATGAGACAGGACATTTAGAATGGAAATTTTAAGTGCCTTTTTTTATGCTTATCTGGCGGGAACATAGTTTCCTGCCGGATTAAAAAAGGAGAAAACGAGCATGAATAAAGTAATAATGACGGGATATGTGGTAAAAGATCCGGAAGTTAGTGAATTTAAAAGAAAGCGGCGTAAAAATAAAAGAACATCGAAATACGGATTGGTTGCAAGTTTCCGATTATCTGTAAAACGTCCTTTTCGGACGAAAGACGGAACCAAATATGATTATTTTTCCTGCTCTGCATTTGATAAGAGTGCAGAATTTATAGAAGAGTATATCGAAAAAGGAGACTATGTCGGAATCGAAGGGCTTCTTTTCAATGACAATTATGAAAATGAAGACGGCATGACGGTGTATAAAGATAAGATAAATCTTGATAAAATCGAATTACTCCGCAAGCGAAAAGACGAAGAAGAGGACGATTATGAGGATGAGGAAGAAGAGGATTACGATGACGAATTTTATGATGCGGATGATTATGAGGATGATGATGACGAAGAAGACGACTATGAGGAAGAATACCTGGAAGACGATGAAGAAGATGATGAAGATGATGAAGAGGAAGGATATCATCGAAGCATAAAGAAAGGCAGTCAGAAAAAAGGAAGTTCTGATCTCCGTAGAAAAAATAGCAGGATAAAAAGCTCTAGTTCCAGAAAACAGGCAGAGCAGCGGAAAAAGGAAAAAGAAAAGCCGGAAAGAAGAAATCGCCAGTCAAGAAAAAGTGTGCCGGAGAGAAGAAGGAATGAAGGTAAAAAAAGAAACCTGGTGGACGAAGAATTTGAGCGTGTGCAGGAGTCAGAATATAACAATTATGGATTTGACTAAAAATATTGGAACAGAAAGGAAGTGGTGCTGTTATGAGCGGTAAATGGAAATGTTTTGTGAAAAAGTATCAAAACTTTTGCATAGTATCGGGCATTGCAGGATTTTTGTTAGCTCCATTTTTTTGGCCCTTTTTTCTTGCAATTCTGGTCAATACACTATCCCTTACAGTGCCGGTTTTGTTGGTGTACCTGTTGGTCTGTCATTTGAAAAAGAAACCAAAAGAAGTGAAGGGAGAAACCTTTACAGAGTATGGAGAGGGAGAAAAAACGAAAAAAATAGTGCCGGAAAAAGCACAAGAAAAGAAGGAAATACCCATTCATCAAAAGCCAAAACAGGAAATAAAAAAGGCAGTAGAAACGAAAAAGAAGGAAGAAACTATTCCGGATTTTTCTAAACAGCAATTGAATGAAGCAGATATAGCAGCAAAAAACTGGTATCTTAGAGAAGGAAGAGAAAGATTTCTTCATATTTCCAAGAAACTGGCGGCAGAAGGGATTTCTTCGTTTTCTGTTGGGAAAGACGGATTATGTACAGTCCGGACAGAAAAAGGGTTTCGCAGAGTTGCTGCAGTTCGGGATTTTCCAGCAGATAGAAGAATACTGATCAAAACGGAACTGGAAAAAGAAGGAGGCTACTCTGTAAAGATTTCCGGCCGTTATATGTGGATTACAAGGAGGTAGTGGTTTGTTAGAGTGCAGATATGCTTCTTCCATTTACTATAATCAGGAAAACGGATATACGGTGGCAGTATATGAAACAGAGGAGAACATTCCTGAAGGGAAGAATGGAATTGGAAAAAGACAGTTCGTAGCAGTTGGCTGTGAATTGCCAAGGAACGAAGGAATTGATATATCTTTAAAAGGACAGTGGAAAGAATCAGAGAAATACGGAAAACAGTATCATGTAACTTCTTTCCAAATTCAAATGCCAACGACAGAGGAAGGGGTAAAAGCGTATCTTTCTTCCGGACTGATGAAAGGGATTGGACCTGTTATTGCGGAAAGGATTGTAGAACGGTTTGGGAAAAATACTTTCTATGTTTTTGAAGAATGTCCGGAACGGTTACTTGAAATTCCTGGGATTACACAAAAAAAGTTGGATCAGATTTTAGAGGGCTACTATCAAAGTGAAAATATCCGTCAGCTTTCAATTTTTTTATCCTCTGCGGGTGTAACACCAAAGAAGATAGAAAAAATCCAGGAACATTTTGGACATAAGGCAGTCAGTATTATAAAAAAGGATCCGTTTCGATTGTGTGAGATGGAAGGATTTGGATTTAAAACAGTGGATCCGATAGCAAGGAAAGTAAAACATTTTCAGGCAGATAATCCTTTACGGATAAAAGCAGCCATATTATATGTTT
>ERZ773162.1574-NODE-1574-length-17710-cov-3.486548_pt1 | contig 17710 bp, 10 predicted proteins | sample MGYA00511113_ERZ773162 | MGnify/ENA primary metagenome ERZ773162 (study PRJEB29015, sample SAMEA2737807) | human gut metagenome | biome: human gut; feature: human-associated habitat; material: faeces | place: China | collected 2012 ... | reverse complement strand
TCGATTACTTGCGGAGTATGACCATTGAAGCGGGAAAACCCTGGTTCGACATGCTTGAAGAAAACCATATCATCTGCACGTCCGATATTTATTCACTCGATCCTTTCATAACTCAAATGCTCGAAGTGCAAGGTGTGAAAGCCATTGCTGTCTTTCCTTTGTCACAGTTGGGGGTACATTTCGGTTTTCTTTCATTTAACTTCTGCTGGAAGAAACAATGGGATGAAAAAGATGTGGAACTGATGGGGCAGATTTCGCAGATTGTGTCTACTGCTACGAAGCGCTGGCAGGTCGAAATATCCCTGCAACAATCGCAGCGTACAATGCAAAAGGTATTGGACAATATCAATGCTAATATTTTTGTTAGCGATTATGACTCTCTGGAGGTGCTTTTTGCAAATAAGCCTTTCAGGGAAGAAGCCGGGCAGGTTCCGGAAAGGGCAACATGTTGGCGAATGTTGAATGCAGGCCTGAATGACAGGTGCGAACATTGCCCGAAACCGCAACTGCTCGATGCCGACCGTAAGCTTACGGGTGTTCATTTCTGGGAAGACTATAATCCTAAAACCGAACGCTGGTACACCATCCAGAGTATGGCGATCAAATGGCTCGACGGACGATGGGCTATCATGGAATTGGCAACTGACATCACCACCCGCAAGCACGTGGAACTGGAACTGATTCAGGCGAAAGAGAAGGCCGAAGAATCCGACAGGCTCAAATCGACATTCCTTGCCAATATGAGTCACGAAATACGTACTCCTCTCAACGCTATCGTAGGCTTTTCGAGTCTGCTTGCCGAAACAGATGAGATAGAACTGCGTCAAGCATATATGTCGCTGGTGCAGGAGAACAACGAACTGCTGCTCAATCTTATTTCCGATATTCTGGATATTTCCAAGATTGAGGCCGGCACGATAGAACTTACTACCGGATGGGTGGATGTACCTCAACTTTGCCGGGAAGTGATTGCTACTTTCTCACATAAGAAACATGATGGAGCAGTAGAACTGCGCTTTGACGAAAGTTCACCGCAGATCGTGATTGATGCCGACAAGAACCGGATCATGCAGGTACTTTCTAATTTCATGACCAACGCTTTGAAATTCACCACCAAAGGATCAATCACCCTTTCTTATACATTGAATGATGACGGCCAGGTGCGTTTCTGTGTGACAGATACGGGTAAGGGTATTCCTGCTGAACAGTGTCATGATATTTTCAATCGTTTTGTGAAACTGGACTCTTTTGTGCAGGGAGCCGGTCTCGGATTGTCGATATGTCAGAGTCTGGTAGAACGGATGGGCGGAAAGATCGGAGTAGAATCCTGTGTGGGAAAGGGCTCATGTTTCTGGTTTACACATCCATTTACGTCTGCCACCCAATCCGCCTCAACCCTTGTAACAGAGAACGATATGCTTGCGACTCTAAAGAAGGCTGTTTCGAGAAATTATAAACCTCTGATTCTGGTAGCCGAAGATATAGATAGTAATTACTTACTGATCGAGGCACTGCTCAAGAAAGACTATCGTCTGGTGAGGGCGCACAACGGCAGTGAGGCCATAGAGCTTTTTAATGCCGAAACTCCCGATCTCATCCTTATGGATATGAAAATGCCGGGTATAAGCGGAATAGATACAACCACCCTGTTGAGGAAAACCGGAACGCAGGTTCCCATTGTTGCGCTTACGGCATTTGCTTATGCCGACGACAAATCACTGGCTTTCGATGCGGGATGCAATGATTTCCTGACGAAACCGGTTTCGCCACCCGAACTGCGCAGGGTAGTCAGTAAATGGACGGTGAAGTAAATAGCCAGACCTGATATTCTGTTGAGATGAATCAGAGAGAATCTTACTATGAATATTAGCTTTAAGATAATACTAAAAAGAATGAGATACTTCTGTGAAAGAGTGATTTCATTCTTTTTTCATTTTTATTTTTTCCTCTGATTAATTTGCATCTTTCAATATATTATCCGAATATTGCAGAGCAGAAAAAACAGATTATGATTCCAATCGATGAAAAATACATTATAAAAAAGTTGAAGGCTGGGGATAATGAAGCATATAAGTATATATATGATTATCATTATGTTGCTCTCTGTAAACTTAGTTATTATTTTCTGAAAGATAAGGTACAGGCTGAAAGTATAGTGAATGATGTCATTTTTCATCTGTGGGAAATCAGGGATAAATTAGAACTTGTACCTCCCTTACGGAATTACCTGATTGTAGCGGTGCGTAATAAATGCCTGAATTATTTAGCTCTTAAACAACAGGAGATGGAAGTACATTTCTCTACCATTGAACGGGCAGGCATTCAATTACAAAATATCATATCCGACACTCAACAACCTTTAGGTAGCCTGTTAAAAGAAGAATTGGAGTCTAAAATTAAAGAATCCGTCAATAAACTACCACCGGTTTGCAGGCAAGTATTCATCATGAGCCGCTTTCAGGAGATGACTTACGAAGAAATATCACAGAAGCTGGGAATTTCCATCAATACCGTCAAGTATCACATTAAGAGTGCGTTAGTAGTACTGAAAAAAGAACTGGGAACTTTTTTATGTATTATTTTTGCTTTTTATCCTACCCTCCTATAATAAAAAACTGTAGTATATATAAAGGCACTATTTTTATGAATGAACAATCGCTACATACGGATACAGTCAATGATTGGATTATCGGCTATCTCACAAATAGTCTGACCCAGGAAGAAATGCAGTTGTTGCAAGATTGGCTGAATATTTCGGAAGAAAACCGAAAGTATTTTTCCGATATGCAAGAAGTCTGGATAGCCGCTTCAGACGAAGCCGATGAGTTGAACTTCAATAAAGAACAAGCTTATCAATTATTTTTAGAACATACCGGGGCCTCTGTAAAACGGCCGGAAAAACGGAAAGCATTTCACATACGCCCGTGGATGTATGCTGCTGCCATGGTTATTATTGTTTTTGTGTGTGCAACAATCGCTTTTCAGAGTGGGAAGAGAGTACTCCAAAACCAGTTGACACGTATTACTGTTGAGGCTCCTTATGGTTCAAAGACTAAGTTGTATCTTCCCGATGGGACGTTAGTTTGGCTGAATGCAGGTTCTAAGATGAGTTATGCACAAGATTTTGGCATCAATGAGCGTGCTTTGGATTTATCGGGAGAAGCCTATTTTGAAGTTACTAAAAATAAAGAAATACCTTTTAAAGTACACACAGAAGAGCTGGATGTAAAGGTATTAGGTACTAAATTTAACTTTCGGAACTATAAAGACGATCTGGAAGCTAAAGTATGCCTTCTGGAAGGAAAAGTTGCCTTGAACACTCTGCAAAAAGAAACGGTACTTCATCCGAACCAACAGGCATTATTGGATAAGAAGACCGGAAAACTATTTGTTTCTGCTACAAAAGCTATCCACAGTGTTGAATGGACAAATGACCGTCTTTATTTTGACGAAGTATTGCTTTCGGATATCATTAAAGAATTGGAAAGAAGTTATGATGTGAAAATAACCGTTGCAGATGACACTTTGAATACAATTCGTTTTTATGGAAACTTCCGTAAAAGAGAGCAAAGCATTCAGGAAATTATGAATGTATTGTCATCTACAGATAAAATGACTTATACCATTAATGGAAAAAATATTGTGATCACACTTCCCTAATGAACAAATGTTGAACCTTTAAAACTTAAAGAAATATGAAAAGCCATTTAGAAAAACATGATTAACCTCTCTTGATAGAAACATAAAAAGGTCAGGTTCCTTTTCCATCCCCTGACCTCTTGCCTTTCTATCTTAAAAGCCACAGTGACTTTAATTGATGAAAGCTTAGGCAAATATAAATAAATTCCTAAACTTCTCATCCTATTTATCAATTATTTATCCATTGACTTATGAAAAATAAGAAGAAAGTCTTTTTCATGGTCCTGCTCTTGCTATGCTTTCATCTGAGCTTATTTGCCCAGCATATCAGCTTGCAATTGAGGAACGTAACGGTAAAGCAGGCCATCGAAACAATACAGAAGCAAAACGGATATTCATTTGCATTTGCAGCAAGCGATCTGAATACAAAAAAGATTGTGACAGTGTTAGCCAAAGATTTGCCTATTGAAAAGGTTGTAGAACAAGTCTTGGCGGGGCAGGATGTCAGCTATACGATCCAGGGGAAAGATATTGTCATAAAGAAGAAAGGCAGTCAGCCCGTACAGCAATCCTCCAAAAAGTACACTATTAACGGAATAGTAAAGGATATGTCGGGCGAGCCGGTTATCGGTGCCAATATCAAAGAAAAGAATGGTACAACTGGTACAATCTCCGATATGGACGGCAAGTTTCAGTTGGCGGTCAGCGAGGGGAGCATTGTGCAAGTATCCTATCTGGGGTTTCTGACACAAGAAGTGAGCGTGAAGAATAAGAATTACTTGACGGTCATACTGAAAGATGATACGCAGACACTGGACGAAGTGGTTGTGGTTGGGTTTAGTACGCAGAAAAAGATAAACCTGACAGGTGCGGTAGAGAATGTATCATCAGATGTATTTGAAAATCGTCCGGTGGCCAATGTCACACAGATGTTACAAGGAGCTGTCCCTAATTTGAATATTTCGCTTGCCGACGGCAAACCTAATCAGTCCGCTTCGTATAATATCCGCGGTGTGACATCTATCGGAGCGGGTGGTAGCGCACTGGTCTTGATAGACGGTGTAGAAGGCGATCCGGCCATGCTAAACCCGAATGATATAGAAAGTGTGTCCGTATTGAAAGATGCGGCTTCGGCAGCCATTTACGGTTCACGTGCTCCGTATGGTGTTGTCCTGATTACAACAAAAGATCCGTCGAAGCAAAAAGATAAGTTTACTATCAATTATACGGGAAACTTCTCTTATGAGACTCCGTATGCTATACCGGACGTGGTTGATGATGGTTATGTCTGGGCATATTTGTTCCGTGAGGCAGAATTTAATTATCGCGGGATAGAACCTACCAGTATTAACAAGTCGCAACCTTTCTCAAAAGAATGGTTGGAAACTTTCCGGCAGAGAAAGTTGGCAGGCAACACATTGCAGGCAGCAGTTGGACCTGACGGAAAGTATACTTACTACGGGAATGAAGATTACTATGATGCACTTTATAAAGATCATACATTTGCACAGTCACACAATGTATCTGTCAGCGGTTCGAACGGGAAAATCAGTTACTACACTTCCGCCCGTTTGTACGATTACGATGGTCTGTTCAATTATAACTCGGACACCTACCGTACAATGAATATGCGCACCAAAATCAGTGCACAAGTATTCGACTGGTTGAAAATCTCTAATAACATAGACTATACTCATGATAAATATACGCAACCATTGGGTTATGTAGAGCAGAATGAAGGTCTGGTTTGGAAGGCGATCAATATGGAAGGACACCCGTCCGAACCTATCTTCAATCCGGACGGAACATTGACGCACTCCGGAGCACGTTCTGTCGGCGGGCTGGTGACAGGGGATAACTGGATAAAGCGTACAACAAAAACGTTGAAAAATACGACTACTCTGAATATTACAATGCTGGACAACAAATTACGTTTTACCGGAGACTTCTCTTTCCGTACGAGGGATTTTATAGAAGATAAAAAGACCACTGCCGTTCCATATAGCGATTATGAAGGAGTAATTAAATACCTCGGAGTACCGGAAACTGACGATAAAATGTCCGAAAAAGTGCAACAGACCACTTATATATCCACCAATGTATATGCTGAATATGAGAATACATTTGCAGGAAAACATTATTTGAAAGCTTTAGCAGGATATAACTATGAACAACAGGATTACAAAGCAATCTCTTCGGAGCGAAATGGCCTGTTAATGCCTGATGTGGAAAATATAAACTTTGCTATGGGAGATAATATGTCTATTAAGAGTGATGGTAACCGTTGGCGGTATGCCGGAGCATTTTTCCGGTTGAACTACTCTTATGATAATCGTTATCTATTCGAGGTGAACGGGCGTTATGACGGTTCTTCGAAGTTTCCCGACAATTCGCAGTGGGGATTTTTCCCTTCGGCTTCGGCAGCATGGCGTTTCTCGGAAGAGAAGTTCTGGAAAGTAAATCCTGATATTATCTCCAATGGAAAACTGCGTGTCTCTTATGGTGCATTAGGGAATAGCAATGTGAAGCCTTACTCTTATCTGGAGAAGTTTGCATTGAAGACTTATTCCACTACCGGCTCATCGAGCGAAGGCCGTTATCTTGACGGTAAGGCACAGTTGCGTTACACGCTCAATCCCGCTCAAATTCCTGATAATATTGGTTGGGAAACCTCACGAACCATTGATGCCGGTATCGATTTGGGATTTTGGAATAACAAGATTACACTGTCTGCCGATTATTATGTACGTAAGACCGCTAATATGTATACGGTGGGTCCCACGCTTCCCGATACGTTCGGGGCATCATCACCCAAAGGAAACTATGCCGACATGAGTACCTATGGCTACGAAATTTCATTGGGGTATAATGATTCGTTTCGTTTGGCAGGCAAACCGTTCAACTTCGGCATTAAAGCAACCCTTGCCGACTATCACTCGGTGATAGACAAATATAATAATCCGAAACGTGATCTGGATGATTATTATGTAGGTCAGCGTATCGGTGAAATTTGGGGATTTGTCTGTAATGGATTATTTCAGTCACAGGAAGAAATTGATGCAGCCTTTGATGGAAAAGGCTACAAAAACAACCTGATGCAGACGTCTGTCAATTACATCACTTATCCGGGTGATATGCGCTTCGAGGACTTGAACAACACGGGTACTATTGATAACGGAGCCAATACGGTAGACTCACCGGGCGACCGGAAAATTATAGGAAACTCCGAACCGCGCTACATCTATACACTCTCATTTAGTGCCGACTGGAATAATTTCTTCCTGTCAGCCATGTTCGATGGTGTGGGAAAGCAAGACTGGTATCCCAGCGGTGAGAGTTCTTTCTGGGGACAGTATAACCGTCCTTACAACCAAGTTCCGGTGTGGCACTTGAATAACTACTGGACCAAAGACCGCCCTGATGCCTATCTGCCGCGTTATTCGGGTTACTATAACCCCTTATATAAAGGTACGGCTAATACACGCTACTTGCAGGATGTATCTTACTTCCGGCTCAAAAACTTGCAGTTTGGTTACAATTTGCCAAAGAAATGGATAGCAAAAGCCGGTTTCTCTAAAGTGTCTGTCTATTTCTCGGGAGAGAACTTATGGTCATGGTCTCCACTCTACCGTCACACGAAAGATTATGATGTGGCAGTGATAACGAAAGGTTCGGATAATGACCTGACTTCAGGTGACAAAGGAGACGGTTTCAACTATCCGACGATGCGGAATCTCAGTTTAGGAATATCGATCACTTACTAAATAGAAACAAATAAGATATGAAAAGATTAAGTAATATACGTAATATCCTGCTTCTGTGTGCAACGGTACTGTTAGGTAGTTGCGATTTGACGGAGACGATGCAGGTGGAAGCTGATAAAGCAATGGTTTTCGGCAGTGAGTCCGGATTGCGCCTTTATGCCTATTCCTTCTATCGGGCGTTGCCGACCCTTTCCACAGGTTATCAGCAGGACGAAATGTGTGATATTGCCGCTGTCCGGCAGACCAATGTCTTTATTCAGCAAAACGCGTACAATTCGGAAACAGCTACCAGCTGGTCGTGGGGAACCCTGCGGAACATCAACTATTTTATTGATGGTTGTCATTCGAAAGAGTGCACGGTGGATGCGGCTACCCGTGATAATTATCTGGGCATCGCCCGTTGGTTCCGTGCCTGGTTCTATTATGATAAGTTGACTCAATACGGAGAAGTTCCTTGGTTTGCCAATGAAATTCAGTCCTATCAGTATGATGTCATGTATAAAGAACGTGACAGCCGGGATATTATCATCAGAAATATGATTGAGGACCTTGATTTTGCCTACGAACATATTCAGGCAACTTCTTCCGTGAATAGCTCTACGCTAACCAAATGGGCTGCAGCCGCACTCAAATCCCGTGTATGTCTGTTCGAAGCCGCTTATCGCCGTTATCACAAACTTACAGGTTTGGAAATCACTCCCGAAGAACTCTACCGGCACGCTGCCTGTGCAGCCAAGTTAGTAATGGACAACAGCGGACTTTCATTGAATACGGCAACAGGTACAAAAGGAGCTTACCGCGATTTGTTCTATCTGGAAGCACCCATAACATCTGAAGTAATTCTGGCGGTATGTGCCAATAGTGCATCCGGAATCTACGGTACTCAAAATTACTGGTATAATTCACTTTCGTATGGTAAAGGCTGGAGTCTGGTTCGTCCGTTCGTTAATACCTACCTGAAACTGGACGGTACTCCGTTCACTTCCGAAACAGGCTATGAAACCAAAAACTTTGTGGAAGAGATGAAGAGCCGCGACCTGCGTTTGGCACAAACCATCCGCGGACTGGATTTCAAACGTGACGGAAAAGCTGTGGTAGCTGATATGACGGTTTGCCTGACCGGTTATCATGTGATTAAGTATTCTCTCGATGATACGAAATACGATAACAATGAAAAGAACAACAACAGTATTCCGCTGTTGCGCTATGCCGAAGTGCTGCTTAACTATGCCGAAGCACAAGCCGAACTGGGTGGGCTTACTGATGCCGAATGGAATACTACCATCGGAGCTCTGCGTCGACGTGCGGGAATTACAGGTGGAACGGAAAAGCTCCCTGCAACCGCAGATTCTTATTTGCAGCAGATGTTTTATCCGAATATCACGGACCCGGTCTTGCTGGAAATCCGTCGTGAACGTGCCATTGAATTGGTGGCCGAAGGTATGCGGTTCGATGATTTGCGCCGTTGGAAATGCGGTGATCTGATAGAGGAGCTGCCTTGGACAGGAATGCACATCAGCGCATTGAATGTGGATATTGATTTGAATGGCGACGGAACTCCTGATTGTTACTTTACCGACAACGGTACTCAGTCGTCCAATAAAGATTGCAAAACAGTGAATGTAAAGAATGAAACAGGACTTTATGCCACAGTAAATGCGGCAGGTGGATACGATTTAAAGTATAATCCCGGTACGGGAAACCGCGTTTGGTATGATGATGACCGTCAGTATCTTTATCCTGTTCCGGCGCAGGTAATCCGCGACTATGAGAGTGCCGGATATAAACTATCACAGAACCCCAATTGGAATTGAAATATAAAAAGATTTAGTATGATGAAATTTAACCAGATATTGCCTGTAATTGCTATCTATGTTGTAGCGTTAGGCGGATGCAGTAATACTACTCCTGATTATTCGGAATTTTATAAAGATCCTGAAACGGTGAAAGAGGAAGATCCGTCTCTGGATGACAACCAGATTAAAGTTATGTCGTTTAATATCCGGTATTACAATACCAATGATACGGGGGATAAGTCATGGGATGCCCGTACGGCAGCTTTTATTCCGATGATTGAAGAGCAGAAACCAACAGTGATCGGTATGCAGGAAGCACGTCCGCCACAGTTGAAGTGGTTGGAAGAGAACTGGAAGGATTATGGATATATCGGTAAAGGACGCCGTGCCAACAATGCCAACAATGATGAGTTTGTTCCCATCTTTTATAGAAAAAAGGCTGTTGAACTTGTCAAGTGGGATTGTTTCTGGCTTTCCGAAACTCCTGATGTACCGGGGTCTCAAGGTTGGGATAATACAGTTCCGCGTGTGGCAACGTGGGCAATCTTCAAGCACATTGCTTCCGGCAAGAAATTCTTCTTTATCAATACGCACATTGATGTAGGCTCTACCATCGCTCCGGGCAAGTCAATGGAAGTGATTGTGAATAAAATGTCGGAACTCAATCCGGAAGGGTTGCCCATGTTGCTCACTGCCGACTTTAACAAACAGATTGACAGTGATATCTTTAACGGAGTTAAAACATTCATGACGAATGTCCGCTTATCGGCTCCGGTCACAGACTCGAAATACTCTTATACCGGATTTGGCACTGCTAATCCTTACATTGTGGATCATATCTTTTGTACAGGCTTTAAGGCGTTGAAATTCGAGACAATAGATAAGGTATATCAGAATATCACTTATATTTCAGATCATTATCCTATCGTCGGTAAGTTGGAATACGTGAAGTAATGAAACGATCATCTAAAATTACAGAAACGCAATGAAAAGAATCATATATTTATTGATAGCTGCTGTCGGCCTGTTAGTGGGGTGTAACCCTGCAGAAGAGGCATGGGTGCAGGCTGGATTCACTACAGATAAAGAATCCTATGAGATTGGTGATTTGATTACCCTAACGAATACGTCGACAGCGGAGAATGCCCAGATTGCAGTCTGCAAATGGGAATTTATGGGTAAGGTTTCCTATGAACTGGCTGCTCCCGAACCATTTAGCGTGGAAGAGGGCGGAGACTATCTTTTTCGTCTGACTGTTACTTCGGATCACGGTTCAATGAAATCAGTATTTGAAAAGACAATTAAAATAATAGACGACGGTATTCGCCCTACGGCAGATTTCAGCTGGCTTCCCGAACAAATTGTAGCGGGTGAGGAAGTGGTATTTACGGATCAGTCGAAAGCGGCGGAAGGATGTGAGATTATTAAGAGAGAATGGACTTTCGGTGCTATCCTTTCAACGGAGGAAAATCCGACAGTGACTTTCGGTTCGCATGGGAAAATAAATGTATCGCTGACGGTAACGGACAATAAAAAACGGAAAGATACTAAGACTGTCACAGTTGATGTAGCCAAGAGTGCCGGTAGCCTTGGGGTATTATGGGCTCACTCTTATGATGAACAGGGAGTGGTGATTGGCACTTCTCCGGCAACAAGTGCGGATGGTGAGTATGTTTATGTTTCTTCCAGTAATTATAATCTGGTTTGTTTCACCAAACTCGGTGAACGGGTTTGGGGATTTGATTGCGGACAAAACAATGAACCGAATCGTGGCTCCGACTATCAGCACCCGACTCCTACGGTGGATTCCGATGGAGTGGTTTATGTGGCTGTCGGAGATAACACTTCCAAAGCGGATGCAGCTAAGTCTGCCAGTCTTTATGCGGTGAAAGGTGGTGCGGATGGTGGAACGCAGAAGTGGTTTACTTCGATTGGTGCCAAATCGAGTATGCGTCCTTTCGGTGCTCCGGTTGTTACGGATCGGTATGTGATGATTCTGACAAATTCAGCTCCGAGCACGGATGGTATGCATTTCCGTATTTATGATAAGATATCCGGTGTGCTGCAATATGCAGAGAAGACATCTTCCGGAAGTTATGGCGGTTGTGTGGGATTAAAAGATGGCAGGGCGCTTGTCAACACAGGTCAGAGTGGAGGCCGTTCGTATGGTACACACATCTTCTTCCCGAAAGGCAATAGCTGGAGCAAGTCGACCAATGAGCAAAATTATGCTCCGAATGACCAGCCTAATGGTAGCCAGATCGCTGTCGGTGCGGATGGAAAAGCATATATCCTTTGCCTTAATTTGGGAGCCCGCATATCTACCAATGAGACCAAAGCATTAGTCTATTGTTACGATACCAAGAAAACGACCGAAGGTAATGTTTCGGCTCCTGAATGGTACACTGCTGTCAAAGGGGAAAATAAACAAACCGGTTATGGCTTGGTTGTTGATGGAAATGGGGTTGTGTATGTAGCTACTGACAAATATATTACTGCTATTTCCTCTACAGGCTCCGTTCTATGGGCAACGGAAGTGGCAGGCACTGCTTATGGTGTTCCGGCTATAGATAATGAAGGTTATATCTACTATAATGATACGGAAAAAGGTTCTTTGGTGAAGCTTGAACCGGCCACAGGAAAAGCAATTGCTTCGCTCCAACTTGGGACGGGGTTGAAATCTTCTCCTACCATATCTGCTGATGGCATTATCTATGTGACCGGTATGCTGGAAGGAAAACCAACTCTATTTGCTGTTGAAGGCGCAGCGACAGGTTATGCAGCCAATGCGTGGTCGCAGATGGGCGGTAATCCGGGTAAGAGCGGATATATGTATTAGTTTTTTTATCCATACAGACTTTTAGTTAGCATGTTTCTTTTTTCGTCGGAGCGGGTTTTGCCTTGCTCCGATGAGAAAAGACTGGCTATGCATTCATAAGAAGCTTATAAAATACAGATAAAATGAGAAAAAGGAACTTTTTAATATTCCTGCTGTTGGGCGGGTTGTGGCCTGTTATTGGTCTGTCCGCACAAGATGCCTGGAAAATTACTGCAGAACAAATTGACCCCCAATCCTATTATGGAATAACTGTAGCTAATGGTATGTTGGGGTTAGTCTCTTCTCCCGAACCTTTGAAGGTTTCCCGCGTCGTGTTGGGAGGAGTTTATGATATCTATGGTAAAGGGAGAGTCAACAATTTCCTGCATGGCATCAATATGCTTGATACGGAATTGCAGATAAACGGTTCTACGGTGAAGGCTTCCCAGATATCCGGTTACAAACAGACTTTGGATATGCGTCGGGGAGTGTTTTGTGGAGAATTTGATTATAAATCACTGGCCCGTGTTGAATATCAATATACATCATTGCGTCATTTGCCTTATTCATGTTTGTTGCGTGTGCAGATCATTCCGAAAGAAAACATAGAAGTATCCGTGGCGAATATAATGACGGTACATGAATCACTGCGTAATCCGCAGGAATATTACAACCGGATTTTCAATGGAAAGACAGCGATTGACCTCTGCACGTCAGTAGCAAAATCTCCGGTCCGGGAATTTGAAATCGGGGCTTGTTCGTCGTTTGTCTTCGATGCCTCCTTTCCTCGTCCGGAAGTCTGTCATCGAAGTGCACGGGGAGTTGGGGTACATACACAAGAGTTTACGGTCCGTTTACAGGCAGGTCAACCCTATACTTTTTCGATTATAGGGACGACGCTTTCCTCTGTCACTCATGCCGATGTCAGGAATGAGGTGGAACGGTTGACGGCATTTGCTGCGGTAGAAGGCGTCGAACGATTGTGGAGTAAGCACGAGGCTGCATGGGATAAACTTTGGGAAAGTGATATAGTGATTGAGGGCGATCTTCAGTCGCAACAAGATATTCACAGTATGCTTTATCATACGTATGCTTTTGTGCGTGAAGGATCGGGATTGTCCTGTTCTCCGATGGGACTTTCGGGCTTCGGCTATAACGGACACGTGTTTTGGGATGCTGATACGTGGATTTTTCCGGCTTTGTTACTACTTCATCCCGAATTGGCGGAATCAATGATAGAGTATCGTTATCAACGTCTGGACGCAGCCAAGCATAATGCTTTTATGCACGGCTACAAAGGAGCAATGTATCCATGGGAAAGTAGTGATAAGGGAAACGAGGATAATACGGTAACCAACATTTATGGTCCTTTCGAAAATCATATTACAGGGGATGTGGCTATGGCAACCTGGCAATATTATTCTGTGGTGCAGGATTTGGAATGGCTTCGCCAAAAGGGATTTCCCATCATTAGTGCCGCTGCCGATTATTGGGTGAGCCGTTCGGAACCGAATGAAGCAGGGGAGTATGAAATCAGGAATGTGATTGGAGCGGATGAATGGAATCAGAATCCTCAAGGGGGAAAGAATGTGAATAATAATGCTTATACAAACGGTGTCGCAAAATCTACTTTGGAAGCTGCCTGTAAAGCTGCCAAACTGCTGAATATGAAATCGGACCCGATGTGGGCGACTGTTGCGGGAAAACTCCGTTTCCGGCAACTGGCCAATGGAGTAACGGCAGAACATGATACGTATGACGGAGCTATAACGAAGCAGGCCGATGTTTGCCTGTTGGCTTTCCCTTTAAAGCTTGTTACGGATAAAGAGCAAATTCGAAAAGATCTCGAATACTATCTTCAGACTGTTCCGAGAAAGAAAACACCTGCCATGTCGAAGTCCATTTACTCCATTTTGTTTACTCGATTGGGAGATCGTGAACGTGCATGGCATTATTTTAGGGATTCCTATTGTCCCAATCTGAATCCGCCATTCCGGGTGATAGCCGAATTTGACGGTGGTACGAATCCCTATTTCCTGACAGGGGCTGGCGGTGTATTGCAGTCGGTATTGATGGGATTTGGCGGACTGGATATTACGGATAAAGGGATTGTTGCCGGAAAAGGAACGCTTCCTGACGCTTGGAAATCAATTACCTTGAAAGGCATAGGAAAGGAAAAGAAAAATTATACGATCAAATGATGCGAAGGATATTTATTTTTATGGGAATGATATTGGGTGTGATAAACGTACCTGCTAAAGTCGTTTTATCTTCCCTCTTTACCGATAATATGGTTTTGCAACAGCAGACAGAGGTACAAATTTGGGGTGTGGCATCATTTGGCGAAACGGTATTTATCTGTCCCTCTTGGGATAAGAAAACGTACACAGCCCGTACCGATGCGACGGGTGCATGGCGTGTGAAGCTACAAACACCAGTAGCCGGTGGTCCTTATTCCATTCGTTTCAGCGAACGTGAAACGGGCTTGAATGAGGAAGAAACATTGACGCTTCATGATATCCTTATTGGTGAAGTGTGGTTTTGTGCCGGTCAGTCAAATATGGAAATGCCGTTAAAAGGAAAAGCCAACCAACCTATTGATGAAGCGGTGGATATGATTGTTCATGCCCGTCCCTCACGGCCTATACGGATTTGTACTATTGGGCAGGAAGGGGCGCGGACGCCACAGAAAGAGTGTCAGGCACGTTGGTTGAAAAATACTCCGGAGGTAGTTGCGGAAACCAGCGCAACCGCTTATTTCTTTGCAAACTATCTTCAGGAAGTACTTGATGTGCCTGTCGGCATTATCATTTCCTCGTGGGGTGGAACGGCTATTCAAGCTTGGATGAACCGTGAGACGTTAACTTCTTTCGACACCTTCGATCTTGCTTTTCTTGACGATACAGCATTTATTGAACATCCGAAATATCAGCCTTGTATGCTTTACAATGCTATGATTGCTCCTGCCGAACGGTATACCATCAAAGGATTTCTGTGGTATCAGGGTGAATCCAACCGCAAGAATCCCGGTTTATACCGTAAGTTACATCCAGCCTTTGTCAAGATGTTGCGTGAGGCATGGGGGCAAGGTGAATTGCCGTTTTATTATGTTCAGATAGCTCCTTTTGCGTATGAGGGGGCTGAATTGGTAGGGAGTGCTTTATTGCGTGAGGCGCAGTTACTGAATTTAAAAGAGATTCCGAACAGCAATATGGTTGTAACGATGGACATCGGTGATTGTAATTGTATTCATCCGGCTCATAAACGTAAAGTCGGCGAGCGGTTGGCCCTGCTGGCTCTTTCCGGGAGTTATGGATTGAAAGGATTTGTTCCGGACGCCCCTGTTTATCAATCTATGGAAGTGGCCAACGGTAAAGCATATTTGACTTTTGACTGTGGCAGTGAAGGGCTTGCTCCTTTGGGAGCCACTATTTCCGGAATAGAGGTAGCCGGCAGTGATCGTGTTTTTTATCCTGCTACCGCACGGATAGAGAAATATACGGGACGTCTTGAAGTGGATTGTGAGAAAGTTCCTGTTCCTGTAGCTGTCCGTTATTGTTTCCGGAATTATGAGAAAGGGACACTTTATAGTCGCTATGGCATTCCAGTAGCGTCCTTTAGAACTGATACTTGGGAAGTGAAGGAATGACTGTTTATAAATAAGATATTTATCCGCTAAGAGATACTACCAATACCTAGAATCTAATAAATATACTCACATGCCCGACCCTAGGTCGCACGTATGAAACAGATTTATTGAGATTCAGTTTTTTGTTTATAATCAAATTGGTAGTTTTCTTAGCGCAAAAACGTTTCAATATGCCGCATTCCATTTTGGCTTTCAAAAGACAAAGAGAAATGATTTATGGAGGATAATAAAGAAATGACAAAGAATTTCTTGCTTTTTCGGTGTTCGCAGATTGTTTATACACTATTATGTATAATGGCTACATCTCCTGGTTACTATTAAAATCAAGTAGATTATCTGTTTCGAACTTGTCAAAATCGGATTGAAACAGTCGGTCTTGAATGATGCGGTATTTTTCAAATTCACATTCTGCATATAATTTGGCTTGTTCTGCTGACACCTTACCTGCATCTAACAAGATAGGGCGGTCGTCACTGTCTAAGAATTTATCAATACGTGTTGCCCAATCCTCCATAGTCATTGGGATATGTCGTTTGGCTCTATCTTCGGCTAAATCCAAGAAAGCTCCCACGATACGCCCCATGGACTCAAGTTCATTCTCTTTGAGGTAATTTTTGGCTATAGAGACATCAGTCTTTACAATCTTACCATCAGGTGCTTTTTCCCAAGTGGTAAGTCCCATGTGTTCCTTTTCGGCATCAGCTCGCTCCACTATCAGTTCAGCAGCCGTATGTCCGTGAATGGCATAGTGCATCTTATTCTGCACTTTCTTAAAGAATGCACGTGTGGTGAGAGCATCCCGGTTATAATCGATACTCGTTGCGTATATATCGGTAAGTTTTTGGTAAAAGCGTCTTTCGCTCAATCGTATTTCCCGAATCTCGGCTAGCAAGTGCTCGAAATAGTCTTCATTTATGAAAGTGCCGTTCTCCATTCGTTTTCGGTCTATCACATACCCCCGTATGGCAAACTGACGAAGTACGTATGTACACCATTGCCGGAATTGGGTCGCACGTACTGAATTTACACGATAACCCACCGAAATTACTGCATCCAAATTGTAATATTTGGTTGCATAGTCCTTTCCATCGGCAGCAGTTCGTCGGAATTTCCGACAAACTGAATCTTCTTGTAACTCACCACTTTGAAAGATGTTTTGCAGATGTTCGGCAATCGTTGAACGACCTTTATCAAACAGCATGGCTAATGCGTCTTGCGTCAGCCATAGCGTTTCATCGTTATAGAGAACTTCTACTCCCTCCTCTTTGCTCTCTAATTGAAAGATAAGGAACTCTGCCGTGCTGTTATGTATTTGAAGTTTCTTGCTCATAGGAATCACTTTGTCGCACAATATAAAACAAAGATATTGTCTTTCTTCGATATCGGGCAATAAATTATGGGAATTTAAGCGAATATGTGATTATTCCACGTGGTCAACAGCTCACGTCATTCTTTTCAAATAAATGTTTGTAGCAGTTTTGCCCTCACGCCCTCCCCCTTTGCCTTAATCCCTTTATTCATCGGTGTTACAGGTGTGAGGGTAAGGGTGAGAGTAGGTGAGGGTAACTTTTTACCCTCACCCTGATTCGTCCTGATTTGGGCTGACTAATCTTATTTCGTTTTTACACTAATCTATTCATTATTACCGTAATAACCGCTTTCTGGTACATAAATTGGTTGCATCGCTCCACCCATATTTTTCAATTTACCTTCATCGCGCAGACGCCGGATATGTCGCATGGCTGTACTTCTTGCCATTCCGCAAAGATATTGGAAGTCATATCTCCGCATAAAAGGGTGAGTCCGGAAGTACTTTGTCAGTTGCAGGTCAATTTCCTCGTTCGTCAGTTGGGTGAAATCCAGTCCCCCTTTGAGGCTTTTCACTTTAAGTACGCCAAATTCGTTTTTCAATGTCTGGTCGGCACGAAACTGGATAGCTTTCAGTTTCACTTTAGTTGCTTTCCGTTTGGTGCCTATCGTCACAGGTTCCGTGGTGGTCAGGCAAGGATGGAAATAGCCGATGCCGTCCAGATGTACTTGGCGT
>ERZ773162.1542-NODE-1542-length-17978-cov-3.413770_pt1 | contig 17978 bp, 19 predicted proteins | sample MGYA00511113_ERZ773162 | MGnify/ENA primary metagenome ERZ773162 (study PRJEB29015, sample SAMEA2737807) | human gut metagenome | biome: human gut; feature: human-associated habitat; material: faeces | place: China | collected 2012 ... | reverse complement strand
TAGGCAGCAGCTTTTCACAGTAGGCGGAGATGGAAAAGCTGTTTTCTTATACGCTTGGAAGAAATGAGATTACGGTGGCGGATATTGATGCAATCTGTACGACGCAGATCACGAATAAGATTTTTGATATGATTGAAGCAGTTGCAACAAGGCAGCAAAGGAAAGCTTTGGATTATTATTATGATCTGTTGGCGTTAAAAGAACCTCCGATGAGGATTTTATATTTGCTGGCGAGACAATTCCGTCTGCTTTTGCAGGTGAAAGATCTGATGAACCAGGGAGCAGACAAAAGCACCATCGCAAAAAAAGCGGGACTTCATCCATTTGTGGCAGGAAAATACATGCAACAGAGCAGAAGCTTTACAATGAGAGAACTAAAAGGTATCATGGAAGAAGCGGCAGATACAGAAGAAGCTGTAAAGACCGGACGGCTCAGTGATACAATGAGTGTAGAGTTGTTCATTGTAAAGTATAGTGCACCAAAGAAGTAGCGCATTAGCATTGTGGGAGTGCATCGCACGAAACAATCTGCAGGTATCATAGTTGGGGCTTTTGACTCCAACATCATTATAATAGAAAAAAGTTTAAGATAAAGAGATAAAGAGGTAGAAGATAAGTGGCAGGAATAGATCAAAGTAAAATTCGCAATTTTTGTATTGTGGCTCATATTGACCATGGTAAATCAACATTGGCAGACCGTATCATTGAACAGACAGGGCTTCTGACGAGCCGCGAGATGCAGGCACAGGTGCTTGACAATATGGATCTGGAGCGCGAGCGCGGAATCACGATCAAGGCTCAGGCAGTCCGTACAGTATATAAGGCAAAAGACGGAGAAGAGTATATTTTTAACCTGATCGACACACCGGGACATGTAGATTTTAACTATGAAGTATCAAGAAGTCTGGCAGCGTGTGATGGTGCGATTTTAGTCGTAGACGCAGCTCAGGGAGTAGAGGCTCAGACACTGGCCAATGTATATCTGGCGTTGGATCATGATCTGGATGTAATGCCTGTTATTAATAAGATTGATCTTCCAAGTGCAGAGCCGGACCGTGTCATTGAAGAGATTGAAGATATCATTGGAATCGAGGCACATGATGCGCCACTTATTTCTGCAAAGACAGGGCTGAATGTAGATCAGGTTCTGGAGCAGATCGTGGAAAAGATCCCGGCACCGGGCGGAGATCCGAAAGCACCATTGAAGGCATTGATTTTTGATTCACTATATGATTCTTATAAAGGGGTTATCGTATTTTGCAGACTCCGTGAAGGTACCGTGAAAAAAGGTACGAAGATCCGTATGATGGCGACAGGAGCAGAGGCAGATGTCGTTGAAGTCGGATATTTTGGAGCCGGACAATTCATTCCATGTGATGAGCTGGAAGCAGGTATGGTAGGCTATATTACGGCCAGCTTGAAGAATGTCGGAGATACCCGTGTAGGAGATACGATTACAGATGCAGCGAATCCTTGCGAGGAGCCGTTGCCGGGATATAAGAAAGTAAATCCGATGGTTTACTGTGGACTGTATCCTGCGGATGGGGCAAAGTATCCGGATCTTCGGGATGCTCTAGAGAAGCTTCAATTAAATGATGCGTCCCTGCAGTTTGAGCCGGAGACTTCCATTGCTCTTGGATTTGGATTTCGCTGTGGCTTTTTGGGACTTCTCCATCTGGAGATTATTCAGGAGCGTCTGGAGAGAGAGTACAATCTGGATCTGGTAACAACGGCACCGGGTGTTATTTACCGGGTGCACAAGACCAACGGTGATATGATTGAGCTGACCAATCCGTCTAATCTGCCGGATCCGTCAGAAATCGAATATATGGAAGAGCCAATGGTCAGCGCAGAGATCATGGTAACGACAGAGTTTATCGGTGCAATCATGGATCTTTGTCAGGAACGCCGTGGCATTTATAATGGTATGGACTATATTGAGGAGACCCGTGCGCTTCTGAAATACGACCTGCCGCTCAACGAGATCATCTACGATTTCTTTGATGCGCTGAAATCCCGTTCCAGAGGCTATGCGTCCTTTGACTATGAGTTCAAGGGTTATGTACAGTCAGAGCTGGTGAAGCTGGACATCCTGATCAACAAGGAAGAGGTGGATGCACTTTCCTTCATCGTGCATAAGGATTCCGCTTATGAGCGCGGACGGAAGATGTGCGAGAAGCTCAAAGATGAGATTCCGCGTCATCTGTTCGAGATTCCGATCCAGGCAGCTGTAGGAGGCAAGATCATTGCCAGAGAGACGGTCAGAGCAATGAGAAAAGATGTGCTTGCAAAATGTTACGGCGGTGATATTTCCCGTAAGAAGAAGCTTCTGGAAAAACAGAAGGAAGGTAAGAAGAGAATGCGTCAGATCGGTAATGTAGAGATCCCGCAGAAAGCCTTCATGAGTGTTCTGAAACTGGATGATAAATAACATGACAAAAAAACCATTGGAATTATACATTCACATTCCTTTTTGCGTAAAAAAATGTGCATATTGTGACTTCCTTTCAGGGCCTTCCACACTTGAGGTGCGGGAGGCCTATGTCAACTGTCTGATCGAGGAAATCTGTCATTGCAAACATGCAGGGGTCGGGGATTCTGATAATAAGTGGGCACCCTGTGATCCCGAAAACTATGAGGTGGTATCTGCATTTTTTGGAGGTGGTACGCCAAGTATTCTGAAGCCTGCCCAGATCCGCCGGATCATGACGGCATTGAAGGAAGTCTTCTGCTGGAATTCAGATGCGGAGGTGACTATTGAGGCCAATCCGGGAACGGTGGATGCGGAAAAACTGCGGAACTATCTGGATTGTGGTATCAATCGGATCAGTTTTGGTCTTCAGTCTGCTGACAATGAAGAATTGCGAAAGTTAGGACGGATCCATACCTGGGAGGAATTTCTGGATAGTTTTCATCAGGCCAGAATTGCCGGATTTACTAATATCAATGTGGATCTTATGTCGGCACTTCCAGGTCAGACAGTGGACAGCTGGCGAAAGACTCTTGAAAAAGTGCTGGAACTTAAGCCGGAACACATTTCGGCATACAGTCTGATCATTGAGGAAGGTACACCTTTTTACGAGAAATATGAGGATCACCCGGAGCTGCTGCCGCCGGAGGAAGAAGAGCGGCAGATGTATCATGATACGAAGAAAATCCTTCATGAACATGGTTATGAACGATATGAGATCTCCAATTATGCCCGGGCGGGCTATGCATGCAGACATAACCTTGGCTATTGGGAGCGGAGGGAATACAAAGGATTTGGACTGGGAAGTGCATCTCTTTTGGAAAACAGGCGTTATACCAATACCTGTGAACTGAAGCAGTATCTACAGGGACGGATCAGAGGAACAGAAGAAGAACTTTCAGAGCAGGATATCCGGGAAGAAACATTTTTCTTAGGCTTGCGGAAGATGGAAGGCATTGATCCGGGTCCATATCGGGTACATTATGAAAAATTATTGGAAAAGTTGCAAATGCAACAGCTTTTGGAAGAGAAAAATGGCAAAATCTGTTTAACAGAGTATGGAATTGATATCAGCAATTATGTGCTGGCGCAGTTCCTGGAGGATTGAGAGTACGATAAGAGGAGTTTATATGCAGAAAGAATTACAGTTTTTGGAGGAGCAGGATATAAGTCCAACCCTTCTGGCACAGGTGGAAGCATTCCGGGAGGAATATCCGGTGGATAAGGCAGCATTGCAGAGAGTGAACCGCCCAAACATTCCATTTTATGGAAAAGAGATCCTGGAGATGGCCATGGCAGCTCTGCTTCAGGGATCGAACCTGTTGCTGTCAGGAGCCAAGGCGACCGGTAAAAATATTCTGGCGGAGAATCTGGCATGGATCTTCGGCAGACCTTCTTATAATATTTCCTTCAATGTCAATACGGACAGCAGTACGTTGATAGGAACTGACACGTTCCGCAATAATCAGGTGGAACTCCGGAAAGGAAGCGTATACCGCTGTGCGGAAGAGGGCGGATTTGGCATCTTTGATGAGATCAACATGGCAAAAAATGATGCGGCCAGCGTTCTTCATGCCACACTGGATCATCGACGGATGATCGATGTGCCAGGCTATGAACGGATCGATCTGCATCCGGCTACTCGTTTTATAGGAACTATGAATTATGGATATGCGGGAACCAGAGAGTTGAATGAAGCACTGGTATCCCGGTTCCTGGTGATCGATATGCCCGCACTTGCCAAGGAAAATCTTTACCGGATCATTCGTCATGACTATCCAGAGATCAAGGAAGAGGCGCTGGATGCATTTGGCGGACTGTTCCTGGATCTGCAGGAAAAGGCAGATAATAGTGAGATCTCTACCAAATGTATGGATCTGCGAGGTCTTCTATCCGCATTGGGAGCAGTGAAGATCGGGCTTACACCCTGGCAGGCTGTGCAGATGGGCATTATTAACAAAGCATTTGATATTTTTGAGCGGGAGATCGTGTCAGATATGGCAATGACCAGAATTCCCGAGGACTGGACAAGGGAGAATGTATTTTAATGCAGGACAGATCGCAGATATACAGCGAGGAAGAATATCGTTACGAACTGGAAAACCGCATGAAGAATCTGCTGTGGACAGTGAGCGGGGACTATGATCTGGATGTGAACCTGGATCTTGATTCCTTTCGGGAATCTCAGTATATTACCCTCTATGATGCGGTCAAGCAAGGGGCATTTGCGCGTTATTTTTCCAAGGACGAGTTTGGTATGTATCTGGTGAAAAAGCTTTATATGGGTGCGGATGAGCCATCCCTTGCAGGACTGGCACAGATGTGTGTGGATCAGGCGGTATTACAGAAGATCACAGCTGAGCGTAAGGGTGTGTCAACTCTTCGGAAAAAAGCTTTTGGAGATATTCTGGATCGGGATTTTGACCGGCTGGCAAGACGGAATGACCCGGTAGCACGGATGAAGATCGCTATGCTCCAGCAAGGACTTGATGGGACCTATACAGCTGGTAAAATGGTCCGGGAGCAGGTGGAAGATTTATTTTCTCTCCAGAATGCAGAGGATACCATGGATGTGATCCGCAAAGTGGACGGATTTTACAATCGTCTGGTAGACCCGCATTTTGAAAAGGAGCATGGAACGCTGGAACAGGTTCTCTCCGTCAGGGAAGCAGATCTGAAAAAATTTGACTGGCAGGATTTTCTGGATGAAAATGCCACAGAAGCTTCATTGGAAGAGATGATGCGACAGGCAAACAGCAGTACATTGCCGGAGGATGAAGAAGAGGCGGAGGAGAAAAAGCATCGCGCCGGAAAGATTCTGATCACCGAGGAAGACATTAAAAAAATGTATTCCTATATAGAACTGCATTTTGGTACATCCTATATGGATGCAAGGGAACAGGAACGGCTGAATCGACGGATCTGCCGTGGAATTCATGCGGACTGTAAGCTGTATTTTACGGAGGGCATTCTAAAGGGCTGTGTCAGGGAAAATAATACGTATGTGCTGGCGAAGCGGACCAGTGAGATGAATGAACGGTTTTACCGACAGAATCAGAGAATCTCCCGGCATAATATTGCTGCACTGGGAGATATTCTGAAGCGGTCCCTGCAGGCACGGAATGAAGACGATACGCAGATATCTGACTATGGAACAGTGATTCCACAGAAGCTGTGGAAAGTGGGACGGACCAGTGATACAAAATTATTCTTAAAACAGTTTAAGAAAAATAATTCGGATTTTGTAGTGGATGTGCTGATCGATGCCAGCGGTTCCCAGCGAAGCCGTCAGCATATGATCGCTCTGCAGGGGTATATTTTGTCAGCGGCACTTACCCGGGCAGGGATCCCACATCGGGTCTTGAGTTTCTGCTCTTTCTGGGACTATACAGTCATGCGGAGATTCCGGGAATATGATGATCCGGCAGAAGCAGACTGGAATCTGATGGAATTTACCTCTTCGTCCAATAACAGGGACGGACTGGCATTACGGGCGGCAGCAGATGGGCTGCTGGCAAGACCGGAGGAGAACAGGGTATTGATCGTGTTAAGCGACGGACGCCCCAATGATCTGGTGGTGAACCGGCCAAATGCGAAGAATCCGGCAGTCTATACCGGCGACTATGCGGTGAAGGATACGGCATCAGAAGTGCGGCGTCTCAGAAGTCAGGGAATCTCTGTGCTGGGTGTCTTTGCAGGAGAAGAACAGGATCTGCAGGCAGAACGTAAGATCTTTGGAAAGGATTTTGCTTATATCAGGGAGTTGTCCACTTTTGCCCATGTGGTAAGACGGTATTTGAGAAAACAGCTGGATGAACAGGACTAAGGGGGAAATGAGTATGAAAGAATATGAAGTGGTACATGAGATCTTCAATGAATGCGCCAACAATCAGATGCGGGATGTATTTTTTGAGGAAGTAGCGCTGGATGATCCGGAGCAGTATATCCGGAGCCGTCACAAAGACAGAGAACTGAAGATCGAGCGGGAAGACCTGGAGGATGGAACCATTGTCTATCATGTGGAGACTTCCGGGATCGCGCAGAAATATACCTTCACGGAAATTTGAGGGCAAAAAGAAAAGGCCTTGCAGCCTTGATTTTCTGAGGGAGTGGAGGATTCATACGAATCCCCCAAGTGTTATGAATGAAATACGGATATGTCGTTCTTACAAGTACTATCATATCAGGGAAATATGTCCAAATTATGGCAATGTTCTAAAAGAATTATAAAATAAATAAAGAAACCTTGAAGCATTTCTTAATGAACTCTGACATAAGATGGAATGATGCAGGATCTGGAGAATGGCATATGAGGCGATGGTGTACTGCACTGATCATAATCTGTCTGATGGCAGGGTGGATAGCTCTGTGGCAGGAAGAGAAGGTGCTGTCTGTCAGTACTGCTTTTGTGGAGACGAAAAAGGCAGCACTGACCTTTGATGACGGTCCCAGCCCCCTGTATACAGAACGGCTGCTTGACGGGCTGAAAGAGCGGGGTGTAGTGGCGACGTTCTTTGTGACTGGTGAAAATGCGGAATCCTGCCCGGATCTGATCCGGCGGGAGAAGGCGGATGGACATCTGATCGGCAATCATACCTACAGTCATATCCAGCTGACTTCTGACAATAAAGAGGTATTTCGGGAAGAGCTTGTGAAGACTAACGAGGTCCTGAAAGCTATCACCGGGGAGAATGTGACCTATATCCGGCCGCCTTACGGAAGCTGGGATAAGAGTCTGGAACAGGACCTGAACATGTTTCCGGTGTTGTGGAATGTGGACCCTCTGGACTGGTGCACACCAGATGCGGGGCTTGTGATGTCAAGAGTATTGCAGCAGGTGGAGGACGGGGACATCATTCTGCTTCATGATTATTATGACACATCGGTGACGGCGGCTCTGATGATCGTGGATGAGATGAAGAAGCAGGGGTATGAATTTGTAACGGTGGAAGAGATCTTGTTCGATTGAAACGGTGGAATTGTCGAAAAAAGTATGCTATGATGAATCAAAGTCTAGAAAATTCAGAAGAAAGAGATTACAGAGATGATAAAAGCGGCGTTTTGCGATGATGATTTGTCTGTATTGAACGAGCTGCATGTTCTGATGGATAACTATCGGGTAGAACGAAATCAGGAAATTACATATACTGCATTTCACAGTCCGCTGGAGCTGATAGCGCAGATCGAGAAGGGAATGCGGTTTGATATTCTGTTTCTGGATGTGCTGATGCCAGGGGTCAACGGAATTGAGACGGCACAGGAGATCCGGGAATATGACAGTGCCATGAAGATTATTTTCCTTACCTCTTCTGCGGAGTATGCAGTGGAATCTTATACGGTCAATGCATATTTTTATCAGTTGAAGCCTATCTGGCCGGAGAGTTTTTACAGGCTGATGGATTCTGTGCTCAAGGAATGCGCGCAGGAGCAGAGAAGAAGCCTGATCCTCAGATGCAAAAGCGGGATCACCCAGATTAGTCTGGACAGGCTTATGTACTGTGAGGTCCAGGGACGGACACTGGTCTTTCATATGCAGAACGGCGAACAGTTGGAGAGTGTGGGAAGTATGGATGATTTAAGCGGACAGCTTGCAAAATACAACAACTTTCTTCGGGCACACAGGTCTTATCTTGTTAATATGGAATACATCAAAACTATTTCTTCCAAAGCAATCCTCATGGTAAATCAGGACGAGATTCCGGTTCCCCATGGAAAATGTTCAGAGATCAAAAATCAATATCTGGAATATGCATTCAGTAAAGATCAGGTGGTGCTTGCCTGATGGTCGATTCAATGCATTTTTTGGTCGGTTTGTGTCGAACCGGCCATTTTTCTGTTTTTCTCCTGTACACTGGAAACAACAGGTGGAACTTAATAACCACAAAACAATGTGACGAAGGAGAAAGAATATGAAGAGAAAAGTACTTGCAATGATGATGAGCCTGACATTGGCGCTGGCAGTAACTGCATGTGGAGGATCTGATACGGAGACTGATACTGCAGATACAGCAGTGGAAGAAACTGTTGATGATACTGCAGAAGCAGACGAGGCAGAGGATGTAGCAGCAGAGGATGCAACTGAAGAAACAGAAGAGGATCTTGGACCGTTGTACTCTATCGAAGCAGCAGAGGCACCGGATGTTGCAGGAACAACCTGGCATTTCGTAGGTGCTATGCTTAGCGGCGAAGAGCTTGATGCAGAGACAGCAACTGGTGTTCTGGATCAGAACTACGGTGGAACTCTTGATATGGTATTTGATGAAGATGGCAATGCAACCATGGAGCAGGGAGGCGGAAACCTCACTGGTACTTATGAGTATGTAGATGAGTACACCTTACTGGTATCTCTGGACAACAGCGGAAGCACACTGAATTATGCATGTGCATTTGCTGAGGACGAGGACGGAGTGACCATGGTACTTATGAATGACGATACTGGATATAACGGAATCTATTTCATGCAGTAAGATCCACAGATAAAATTGAATCGCGACAGCGGATGCGGGGTGATCCGCATCCGCTGTTTTTATATGGAGGAGTCTTTGATGAAAAGCCTGGTGATCGTAATTTTACTTCTGATCCTGCTGATGATCTGGATCCTTATGACAAAGAAAAAACTGGTGGTAATGGATGAGAACGTGAACCTTGCCATGGGACAGCTTGGTGTGCAGGTTTCCTCCCAGTTTGATGCTGCAATGCTGTTGGTGAATCTGGTGGAATCTTATACAGAGAAAGATGGCAGTCGGCTGAAGAAAATGATTCAGACAGAATATCGGATCCTTACAGCCAGATCAATGCCTTCGGATGTGTTGAAACAGGAGCGTGTGATCCAGAAGGTCCTGGATGAAATTTCTGATATTTCCGGAAAATATCCGGAACTGAAAGAAGACAGAGGATATGTAAAATGCCTGGATGCGGTGGAGAGTTATAAAAAAATGGTGCGGACCAGCAGATTGATCTATAATGATATTGTGACAAAATACAACCAGGCGATTCGTATGGTTCCCACCTGTCTGGTCGCTGGCATTCTTGGTTTTCATAAAAGAGAATATCTGGAATCGGGAGAATATTAGGAGGATATGAATATGGGATTATTCAGCAATAATAAAAAATTATGTCCGGTCTGTGGAAAGCCGACTCCAAGGCTTCTGGCAACCAAGGTGGAGGATATGCCCATCTGTAAGGACTGTGACCGGAAGATCGACCTGCCTAAGGGGCTGGTGGATAAGATGACACTGGATAAATTCAGCAAATACATTTCTTACCATGATCAGCAACAGCCTCTGAGGGACAAATTTACAGAGACATACCGCTTTGATTTTGGGTTCGGAAAAGGAACATTTGTGATGGATGCATCCCATGGATTCTTCAAACTGAAGGATGACGAAAATGCACTGATCATGGAAATATCCAATTTCAAGAGTCTGAGGGTGCTGGAGGATGACAAGCCTCTGTATGAAAGCCAGGGCGGCACGATCAAATGTTATAAGAGTATGATGCCATCAAAGATCAGAGCCATGTCCACCCAGATCACGCAGTATGAGGCGCAGAGACGGGAATATGAGATGGTAGAACAGATGGAACGGATGCGGGATGAACGGGACCGCCTTTATGATGAGCGAGACCGTCGGCTTGGCGGCAGAAGACTGGATGAGCGAGACCGTCGGATGGATGATCGGCGATTTGACGAGCGTTCCACGAGAACTTACCGCAGTGAACCGACTTTTGATGTGAAAGGCCCATTCCGCTACTTTTATGTGGAACTTGCCATGAAACATCCGTACTGGGGTTCGATCCGCTGGCCGCTGGCTGCACCGGAATTTGACAGGTACTATCCAAGTGTGAATACCTATCTGCAGGAGTATGAGGATAAGGTGGATCAGCTTCATACACTGGTGGTCAATCTGATCCAGATGGTAAGCCCGGGGGCAAAAGAGATTCAGATGTCTGCGGCAGGAAGTGCAGGTGCGGCAGCCGCTCAGCCGGTCAAGAGCGTGCTCGGCAATAAGAAACCAGCTGCTGCCACAGGAACAAGCGCCGTGGAGGAGATCAAGAAATACAAAGAACTTCTGGATGCAGGAGTTATCACACAAGAAGAATTTTCAGCAAAGAAAAAGCAGCTGATGGGAATCTGAGTTTACATGGGAGGGATGCGAATGAAAAAGAGATTTCTGGCAGTATTCATGATTCTGGTGATGGGGTGTGCTTTGACAGCCTGTGACGAAGAGGAGGCGGCAGACGGACAGACTGCGGATACTGCTTCCGAAGCAGAAGAGGGAAGCTGGTCGATCTACTGGTATCTCTGTGGAAGTGATCTGGAATCTGGTGGTGGATTTGCCACCTATGATCTGAGTGAGCTTATGGAGGTGGAGCTTCCGGAAAATGTAAATGTGGTCATTGAGACGGGTGGATCTTCCGAGTGGCAGAATGATGTGGTCGATGCAGACCACCTGCAAAGATGGCTGTACAGCAGTGAAGGACTGGAACTGGTGGATGAGCAGCCTTCTGCAAGTATGGGAGAAGCAGAGACTCTGGCAGATTTCCTGCAGTTTGCAAAGAACAATTATCCGGCTGAAAAGACAGCTGTGGTATTCTGGAACCATGGAGGTGGTTCTGTGTCGGGGGCTTCGTTTGATGAACTGTATGGATTTGATTCATTGACCCTGGATGAAATGTACACAGCATTTGCCAGTGTGTGGGAGCCTTCGGAAGAAGAGCAGCCTTTGGAGCTGGTAGGATTTGACACCTGTCTGATGGCAACAGTGGATGTGGCATACACGTTTTCTGATCTGGCACACTATCTGGTTGCATCCGAGGAGACAGAGCCTGCCAATGGATGGTATTATTCCCAGTGGGTTGGTGCCCTTGCGGATGATCCTTCCATGGATGGAGAAGAGCTGGGGCGTGTGATCTGTGATGCTTATTATGCAGGCTGTGAGGAAGTGGGAACTCAGGACAACACCACTCTTTCTCTTACAGATCTGACAAAAGTGGGACCGCTTCTGACGGCTTATGATACCTTTGGCTCAGAAGCACTGGCGGCAGCCTGCAAAGATCCTGGATTCTTCTCACAGTTCGGCCGTGTGGCGGCAAAGAGTGAGAATTATGGAGGTAATACCAGAGAGCAGGGTTATACCAACATGGTGGATCTTGGTCATATGGCAAGACAGAGTTCTGATATGCTGGGGTCTGCCAAGGACGTGCTGGATGCACTGGAGGACTGCGTTCTATATCAGGTAGGAGGTCAGTATCGAACAGAAGCGACCGGACTTTCCTGCTATTATTCCTACAATGGTGATGTGGATGATTTCTGGGGCTATGCCAATATTGGCACAGGAGCTGCGTTCAAATATTTCTATGCCTATGAGCTGACCGGTGAACTGGATGATTCGGGTATGGAATATATTAAAAATATGCAGTTTGAGGAGCTGCCGGAGGTGAAGAATCTTCTGTCTGTGGACTGGGACGGAGCACCGCTGGATGTGACGGATGATGGTATCTCCTATCTGACATTGGGACCGGAAGCCAATGATATTCTGGCTGGAATTGGATTTAGCCTTTATTATGTGGATGAGGAAGATGACCTGATGCTCTGGCTGGGAACCGATAATGATATGAACGCAGACTGGGAAAATGGAGTCTTCTATGACAATTTCCGCGGAGTCTGGGGAAGCATTGATGGCAACATGGTTTTCATGGAGCTGAGCGACGAAAGCGAAGATTATACTATGTTTTCTGTTCCGATTCTCCTGAATGGAGAGGAATATAATCTGCAGGTTGTCTATGATTTCACTACTGAAGAGTGGAGCATCCTTGGCGCACGTCAGGGAATTGATGATACGGGTATGGCTGACAAGGAACTGCGGCTTCTGGAGGAAGGTGATGAGATCACAACCATCTGGTATGCAGCAACCGCAACCGGTGATGATGATTTTGAAGCTTACACCGCAGATACCTTCACAGTGACTGCAGATACCAGCTTTGATGAGATGGAACTTCCGGATGGAAGCTATTCTATGGTATACGAGATGCGTGATGCCATGGATAATTACGCATACTCTGATGCTGTGATCTTTGACTGTGCAGACGGTGAGGTCCAGACGACGGTATTTACAGAGTAAAATGCTGACATAGAAGCCAATGCCAATGCAGGTGGCGGCTTTAAGTCCTCCTTTCAGGGCAGCCTTGTGGCTGCCCTCTTTTTATGCGCACTACATTGCTGTACGGTTATTATTTATCGCAAAACAATAAAAATATATTGACAAATAAAATAAGCACAAGTATACTGAAGCCACAATAAGGAAAAAGGAGAAGAAAAATGGAACAGCGTACATTGGTAAAATGGTTGAAGATACTGGTATTATTTGCAGCGGTCTGTGGACTGGGACTGGCAGGAGGTGTGCTGCCACTGGCAGGACAGTGGCTGGTGGAGAGCTATCCAGAATTTTCCTATTGCTTCTGGCCGTGGCTCATCTTTCTGTGGGTTTTGTCGATTCCTTGCTTTTGGGCTCTGTATCTGGCGTGGAAGATATTTGGAAATATTGAAAAGGATCATGCATTTACTACGGAAAATGCAGAGTACATGGGACGTATTTCCTTTCTGGCGGCAGCGGATGCTGTGGTGCTCTTGGTGGGAAATGTGTTGTTCTTGCTGATTGGTATGAATCATCCAGGAATATTGCTTTTGTGCTTTGTGGTCACGCTGATCGGTATTGGATTTTCTGTAGCGGCAGCAGCATTGTCTCATCTCATTCGGAAAGCGGCTGATCTGCAGGATCAGAGCGACTGGACCATCTAGGAGGGCGAACATATGTCGATCATTATCAATATAGATGTCATGCTTGCGAAGCGGAAAATGAGCGTTACGGAGTTATCTGAACGGGTTGGGATCACCATGGCAAATATTTCCATATTAAAAAATGGAAAGGCCAAGGCAATCAAGCTGAGTACCTTAAACAGCATCTGCAAAGCACTTAACTGTCAGCCAGGAGATATTCTGGAATATGTGGAGGATGAGGACGATGAATGCATTTGATTGTGTAAAGGGAATGGATCGGATCTTCTGCGGACTGTATCTGCTGCTTGGCTATGGATTTATTTGGATGTTCACGAACAGTACTTCTGCATGGTGCCTGCCTGTCTACACCGTTTTTTATGCAGCAGTGGTGCTGTTGTATGCCAGGACTTTGGGAATCCGCCCTGTGAAGGAAAGTTGGTTCTGGTTTGTGATTTTGCTGATACTCGGAATTTCTCAGGAAATAGACAATGGCATAATGGTCGGACGGTTTCTGGCATTACTGCTGGTGGCTGCTTACTGGACATTCGCAGTATCAGGGAGACTGCTGGATCAGGGACGAACATCCGGCTGGATCTTATTCGATGGATGGAATGCATTGGGAATGGTACCATTTACCAATATGGATGCCCTGATCCGGGTGTTGTTTCACCAGAAGAGCGGTGACGGGGAGCAGGACAAAACATCCCTGTCAGAAATGAAAGCGGTGGCTCTGGGTTTGGGGATAGCAGCAGTTCTCCTGTGTATCCTGCTGCCGCTTCTGTCCGGTGCAGACGCCGGATTTGAGATGCTGACAGGAGATGTGGCAGACTGGATCACGGCGCATCTGCTGGGATTTGCCCTTCGTATGTGCTTTGCAATACCTGTGTCATTTTATCTGTTTGGTCTGACTTTTGGAGGACTGACTGGACGGCATACAGACTATATCAAGGAAGATATGCTGAAAAAGACAAAAAACCAGATTCAGATCCTGCCGGTACCGGCAGCGGTCACAACTTTTGTGCTAATCTGTGGTGTGTATATATTATTTATCGGACTGCAGGGGTCATACCTGTTCTCGGCACTGGCTGGAAAGCTGCCGGAGGCATTTACCTATGCAGAATATGCCAGAAGGGGATTTTTTGAATTGTGTCAGGTATCGGTGTGGAACCTTTGCATTTTGATCATGTCAGATCTGTTCACCAGCCGGAAAGACAAACCGTTCATGTGTCTGAAAGGAATGAATGTCTGTCTGTCGGTGCTGACACTGCTTCTGATCACCACAGCGATTGGAAAAATGTTCCTGTACATCAGTGCCTATGGGCTGACTGCTTACCGGATTCTGTCACTTACCTTTATGCTGTGGCTGACGATTATATTTGTGGGATGGATCATCCGTCAGTGGAGGACATTTCCTCTGGCGAGAATCAGCATTCTGACAGGAGCAGTGCTCTACACCCTTCTTTGTGTGCTTCCGGTGAGCAGTCTTTGCAGATATTATAATCTATGGGCACAGACGCATGGATTTTTACACTGAAAAGTGCTATACTGGTAGGCATAAAGGGTGATTGACCCGAAGTCAGAAGGAGGAAATTCGTATGATGTTGGAAGAGTCGGTTAAAGTTTTGACCATGCAGGAGGAAATACTTCAGTTTTCTCATTTTACGAATGAGGATGCATGGGAGCTTGGCAGTTATATGGTTGAAGAAGCAGCCAGAAATGATCTGCCTGTGGCGGTCAGCATCCGTCTGAATAATGGTTACACAGTGTTTCAGTATGGATTCAGTGGGACCAACTGCAGTAATGAATTATGGATGAAGAGAAAAGAAAATACCGTCCGCATGATGGAGATGAGTTCCCTGCGTTTATATATGCTTCTTAAGCTGAAGCAGGAAACACTGGAAGACAGGGGGTTAAATGGAAAAGATTACGTAGCCAGAGGAGGCGCATTCCCGATCCGTGTGGAAGGTGTGGGAGTGATCGGAAGCGTGATCGTATCGGGACTTGATCATATGGCAGATCATGATTTTGCAGTAGCATGCATCAGTCAGTACCTGCGGATCGACAATATCCCACGTCTGCCGGTGAATTATTGACACATATTTTTTGAATATTTGCATATCTCTGAATGAAATTCACAAAACACTTGCGGAAAAACCATATTTTATGTACAATATTCCTATATAAAACGGCGGGGAGGGGATTCGTAACCAGCCGAATAAAGGGGGATCAGATATATGGAAGATCGTATGTTAAAAATTATTTCACCTGCTGACAAAAAAGTAGCCCTGAAGGTTATCCCGGGACATTTTGTGACTTCTCATTCTCATATCACTCATTATATAGATATGACTACATTAAGAGCCCGTCAGAATGAGGCAGAAGCGGCAGCAAGACTGTTGGCAGCAAAATATGCCAATACAACGATGGTAGATACGATCATCTGTCTGAACGGATGTGAAGTGATCGGTGCATACCTGGCACAGGAGCTGAGCCGTTCTGGTATCCGGTGTATGAATGCTCATGAAACAATTTATGTGACTGCTCCGGAACAGGACATCAACGGTCAGATGATCTTCCGCGACAACACGAAGCTGATGGTGCAGGGAAAGAATGTATTGATCCTGTCCACCTCCATCACGACTGGTGTGACACTTGACAAGGCAATTGACAGTGTTGAATATTACGGAGGGCATGTGCAGGGAATCGCTTCTGTCTTCAGTTTTATCAGCAAAGCAAGAGGCGTTGAGGTCAACAGTATTTTCGGTGCCAAAGATATGAAGGGTTATGCTTCTTATGATGCAAGAGTGTGTCCTATGTGTAAGGCAAAACAGAAAATTGATGCGATCGTCAATGGATTTGGATACAGCAAGATGTAGCAACGGAAATTTTTTTGAAAAACATTGGGGGAGGGGCTTGCCAACTTCCCCCTTTTTGTGTATAATAACGACAATTTGGGTATTTTTAAGACAGGAAAGGACAAAGGTGAAAAGATGAAAGCATTTCTTATTCTGGAAGATGGCCATGTCTTTACAGGCAGAAGCATCGGTTCCACCCGCGAAGCGGTCAGTGAGATCGTGTTCAATACGTCTATGACGGGATATCTGGAAGTCTTGACGGACCCCTCTTATGCAGGGCAGGCAGTCGTAATGACTTATCCTTTAATTGGTAACTATGGAATCTGTTATGAGGATATGGAGTCAGAAAGACCATGGGTTGATGGTTTTATTGTCCGTGAGTTATCCAGAATGCCGAGTAATTTCCGGTCTGAGGATACAATTCAGAATTTTCTTGAAAAAAATGACATTCCTGGTATCTGCGGCATAGATACGCGTGCACTTACCAAAATCTTACGTGAGTCTGGTACCATGAACGGTATGATTACCACTGATGAAAATTATAATATGGATGAAGTCATGAAGAAGCTGAAGGCTTATTCAACCGGGGATGAAGTTTCCAAGGTGAGCTGCCGTGAGAAAAAGGTGCTGCCAGGTGACGGCTATAAAGTAGCACTTCTTGATCTTGGTGCAAAGAAAAATATTGCCAGATCATTAAATGAGCGTGGCTGTGAGGTGACGATCTATCCATCTTCCACAACTGCAGAAGAGATTATTGCATCCAGACCGGATGGAATCATGTTATCCAACGGCCCTGGAGATCCGAAGGCCTGTGTGCAGGTGATTAAAGAGATCCGCAAGCTCTATGAGACAGAGATCCCGATCTTTGCAATCTGTCTGGGACATCAGCTCATGGCACTTGCTACAGGTGCAGATACTTTTAAATTGAAATATGGACACCGCGGCGGCAATCACCCGGTGAAAGATATGGAGACTGGAAGAGTTTATATCTCTTCTCAGAACCATGGTTATGCGGTCGATCCTGAGAGTCTTGACCCACAGGTTGCTGTGCCGGCATTTACCAATGTGAATGATGGAACCAACGAAGGGCTGAAATATGTAGGAAAAAATATTTTCACAGTTCAGTACCATCCGGAGGCATGCCCCGGACCGCAGGATTCCAGTTACCTGTTTGACAGATTTTTGAAAATGATGGAGGAAAAGAAGAATGCCTAAGAATCCGGATATTAAAAAAGTACTGGTGATCGGTTCTGGCCCTATCGTCATCGGACAGGCTGCCGAGTTTGACTACGCAGGTACACAGGCCTGCCGTTCTCTGAAGGAAGAGGGACTTGAGGTTGTTCTTCTCAACTCTAACCCGGCTACGATCATGACGGATAAAGACATTGCAGACCGTGTTTATATTGAACCATTGACAGTAGATGTGGTTGAACAGCTGATCCTGAAAGAAAAACCAGACAGCGTGCTGCCGACTCTTGGAGGACAGGCAGGACTGAATCTGGCAATGGAGCTGGATGAGAGAGGATTCTTCGAGAAGACTGGTGTAAAACTGATCGGTACGACTTCCCAGACCATCAAAAAAGCAGAGGACCGTCTGGAATTCAAGGCAACCATGGAGAAGATCGGCGAGCCGGTAGCTCCGTCTCTGGTTGTTGAGAATCTGGAGGATGGTATCGCATTTTCCAATAAGATCGGTTATCCGGTAGTGCTTCGTCCGGCGTATACGCTTGGTGGAAGCGGCGGTGGAATCGCACACAATCAGGAAGAACTGGAGGAGATCCTTGCAAATGGACTTCGTCTGTCCCGTGTAGGTCAGGTGCTGGTTGAGCGTTGTATCGCAGGCTGGAAAGAGATCGAGTACGAAGTAATGCGTGAC
>ERZ773162.1517-NODE-1517-length-18232-cov-3.541398_pt1 | contig 18232 bp, 15 predicted proteins | sample MGYA00511113_ERZ773162 | MGnify/ENA primary metagenome ERZ773162 (study PRJEB29015, sample SAMEA2737807) | human gut metagenome | biome: human gut; feature: human-associated habitat; material: faeces | place: China | collected 2012 ... | reverse complement strand
ATTGACCGGCCGGAGACCATGTTTGCTCCGGATCAGGATATGTATGCTCCTGAAGTCTATGAAGCAGCCAGACAGAGACTGGAAGAACAAGAGCAGGCAGGGGTCTATGTAAAAGAAGAACAGCCGGTCTACTATCTCTATGAACTGACCATGGATGGACGTTCGCAGACTGGACTGGTGGCATGTGCATCGATTGATGAGTATGAGAATCATGTGATCAAGAAGCATGAGAATACCAGAGCGGAAAAAGAGGCTGACCGGATCCGACATGTAGATGTGTGCAGTGCACAGACCGGTCCTATCTTTCTGGCATATCGCGCAAAGGATGAGATCCGTGCGCTGGTACAGAACGTAAAGAGCACTCAACCGGAATTTTCCTTTACTTCTGAGGATGGCATCCATCATGCAGGATGGAAGATCGAAGAGCCGGAACTGGTGAAAAAGATCCACACGGCATTCCAGCAGGTGGACAGCATCTATATTGCAGACGGACATCACCGGGCAGCATCTGCGGTAAAGGTAGGACTGAAGCGCAGAGCGGAACATCCTGATTATGATGGAACGGAAGAGTTTAATTATTTTCTGTCGGTTCTGTTCCCGGAAGAGGAACTGATGATCATGGATTACAATCGGGTCGTGAAAGATCTGAACGGTCTGTCGGAGACAGAGTTCCTCACTAAGGTTTCGAAAAAATTTGAGATTCAGAAGCTGGGAGAGATGACGAAGCCTGCGAAAAAGGGTCAGGTGACCATGTACCTTCATGGCAGCTGGTATGGGCTGACAGCAAAGTCCGCCTACATCCATCCAGATCCGGTGGAAGGGCTGGATGTATCATTCCTTCAGCGAGAACTGTTGACTCCTGTTCTGGGGATCGGTGACCCGAGAACCGATAAGCGAATTGATTTTATCGGTGGGATCCGGGGGCTGGAAGAACTGAAGCGAAGAGCAGACAGCGACATGGAAGTAGCATTTGCCATGTATCCAACCTCCATTCAGGAGCTGTTTGCAGTAGCAGACGCTGATCTTCTCATGCCGCCGAAATCCACCTGGTTCGAACCGAAGCTTCGGAGCGGACTGTTTATTCATCAGATCGAGCGATAATATAATGAGCGCAAGAGAGCTAGAGCAAGCATGACCTGTTCAGTGCGAGCGGCGAAAAGAAGCTGCCATATGATCGTCAAAAGAATGATCGTATGGCAGCTTTTTTGAATCAAAGAACAGTCATTAACATGGCTTAAATGCAAATACATAATCCCGTGTCTGTCCGGCGGCGAGATACTGCACATATTTTTTCTGAAGCATATCCGTACAAGACACCTGATCCATGGTGCCGCCGCACCAGGGTTCGATACAGAGGAATGGCGCATCTTTTTTGATTGGAGTCCAGAATGCAACGCTTTCATATCCAGGAAAATCAAACTGGATGCCTTTTTCTGTTCTGGAACTGATCAGTTTTACCGTGCGGGATTTCAGATTCTCATAGAGAATGGCATCGTTGTCAAACATGGGATACTGAAGGTGCAGGTCCGGAACATTTTCATCCTCGAAGCGGAGCATATAGTCTGTGAACAGTTCACCTTCCTCCATAGGACAGAAGAATGCAGGATGTCCGCCAATCAGGAACGGCATCTCTTTGTCACTTTTATTTTCTACACCGTAAGTAACGACAAGCTTTGCCTGATCCAGACGGAAGGTAACGGTGAAACGGAAGTCATATGGATAGACAGATGTGGTATAGTCATTGGTTCCGGTGGAGAGAATGACATAGTCATCACCTTTTTCGGCAACTTCAAATTCAGCGTCTTTTACAAAGCCGTGGCGCGGAATCTTGTAGTCAACACCATGGATCGTAACGGTTTCCGGAACAGCTCCGATATATGGAAACAGTACCGGAGAAGTCTTTGCCCAGTAGGCCGGATCTTTTTGCCACATATATTCCTTGCCTGCAGCAGTCTTGTAGGAAAGAAGCTCTGCGCCAAGGGTTCGGCAGGTGACAGATGCAAATTCATTTTGAATCGTAATGTTCATGAGAATATCCCCCTGTGATTATATTAAGTTCAGTATAACATGGAGGATGAAAAGAGACAACTGAGAAGAAATGTGATATACTAATACAGTTCGGAAATGCAAAGCATTTTCAAACTGCTACTGCATTATGATTTACAATCCAAGGAGATAACTATGGAAGCAAGCTGCTGCGAGACCTGCAGAAATTATGTATATGATGAAGATTACGAATACTATGTATGTGATATGGATCTGGATGAAGATGAGATGTATCGCTTTTTAAGCGGTTCCACCGATTCATGTCCTTATTATCAGTTGGATAATGAATATTTGATCGTAAGAAAACAGATGTAGATAAGGAGAAGTGGGAAAACTATGCCGTTAGTGACATTGATCATTCCTGTATATAATGCAGAACGGTATCTGCGTCGTTGTCTGGACAGTGTGGCTGCGCAGACATTTACAGATATGGAAGTTTTGCTGATGAATGACGGAAGTACAGATGGAAGTCTGGCCATCTGCAAGGAATATGAGGATAGGGATCTCAGATTCCATACTATAGATAAGGAAAATTCCGGCGTGTCCAATACCCGGAATATTGCCATAAAGCTGTCGAGAGGCATGTATTTACAGTTTCTGGACAGTGACGACTGGATCACACCGGACGCAACAGAAAGTCTGGTACGTGCGGCAGTGGAGGATGACTGTGATCTGGTGATCGCGGATTTTTACCGGGTAAATGGCAAGCACTACGTGGAGAAAAAGCACATTAAAAAGAAAGATGTGATGAGCAGAGAAGAATTTGCCATGGAGATGGCAGATGATCCTGCGGATTACTATTATGGTGTGATGTGGAACAAGCTGTATCGGCGTTCCATTATAGAGGAACATGAGCTCAGGTGTGACGCATCCATGAACTGGTGTGAAGATTTTCTGTTTAATCTGCAATTTATCCGTCATGGACAGAGATTCCGGGCCTTGCAGAAGCCAATCTATTATTACATGAAACGAAAAGGCAGCCTGGTGGCAACAGAATCTGTATCTGTGGATGCGGTGAAGCTCAAGTTTGAACTGCTGGAAAAATATAAGGATCTTTATCAGAGTATGGGACTTTATGAAGAACATAAGCTGAAGATTAATTCTTATATTCTGGCAGTGGCAAAAGATGGAGCTGCAGGCCGTATGTATCCACGGAGCAAAAAGCTGTCACCGGACGATGTGATCAAGGAAGCCGATGCACTGGGATATCAACATGTGGAGCATACCTTTGAACCTGTCTTTGATGAGCATTCGAAGGTGTTGATTCTGGGCTCATTTCCATCTGTGAAGTCCCGGGAAGAGGGATTTTATTATGGACACCCGCAGAACCGGTTCTGGCGTCTGCTGGCGAGACTGACAGAGGAAGAGATCCCGGAAACGATAGAAGAGAAGAAGACGTTGTTGTTGAAACATCAGATCGCTATCTGGGATGTGGTACACAGCTGTGATATTGTAGGATCCAGCGACAGCAGTATTAAAAATGTAGTGCCCTGTGAACTGGAAAAGGTACTGTCGTCCAGTCCGATCCGGCAGATTTATGCAAACGGAGGAAAGGCCTGGCAGCTGTATCACAGATATTGTGAAAAAGAAACAGGCAGAGAAGCTGTGAAACTGCCTTCTACAAGTCCTGCCAATGCGATCTTTACGCTGGATCGTCTGACAGCGGTCTGGGGAGAAGAATTATTTGGCAAACAAAACACGAAGTAAAATAGTCAGCAGTGCTGGCATATTATAGGAGGAAAAGCAGATGACTTATGATGAAGTATTGAAATCCGCAAGAGGAAATATGGGTCCTTACTGTAAGGTCTGTCCGGTCTGTAATGGAGCAGCATGTAAAAATCAGATGCCGGGACCAGGGGCCAAAGGTGTAGGAGATAATGCAGTTCGTAATTATCAGAAATGGCAGGAGATCCGTGTGAACATGGATACCATTCATGAGAATAAGCCAATCGATACTTCTGTTGAGCTCTTTGGACGGACATTCAAGTATCCGTTTTTTGCAGGTCCGGTAGGAGCAATGACACTGCATTACGGAGAGAAATATGACGATCTGGCTTACAACAATCTTCTGGTGGATGCCTGTGCAAAAGGCGGGATTGCTGCATTTACCGGTGATGGAACCAATGCGAAAGTAATGGAAGGAGCCACCGCAGCGATCAAAGCAGCTGGCGGTTTTGGCATCCCAACAGTTAAGCCATGGAATCTGGAGACGATCCGGGAGAAAATGGAGCTGGTAAAAGCATCCGGTTCTTTTGCAGTTGCTATGGATATTGACGGAGCAGGACTTCCTTTTTTGAAGAATCTGACACCTCCGGCGGGCAGCAAGACGGTAGATGAGCTTCGGAAAGTGGCAGAGATGGCAGGTGTGCCGTTCATCATCAAGGGTATCATGACTCGCAGAGGAGCACTGAAGGCAAAAGATGCAGGGGCAGCGGCAATCGTCGTATCCAATCATGGAGGACGTGTACTGGATCAGTGTCCGGCAACAGCAGAGGTGCTGGAAGATATCGTGGAGGCAGTTGGCGGACGGATGAAGATCCTGGTAGACGGAGGACTCAGAAGTGGTGTGGACGTATTTAAAGCACTGGCTATGGGAGCTGATGGTGTACTGCTTGGCCGTCCGTTCGTGACAGCTGTCTATGGAGGTGCGGCAGAAGGCGTACAGTGCTATATTGATAAGATCGGTGGAGAACTGGAAGATACTATGAGAATGTGCGGAGCCAATACGATCAGTGACATTTCCAGAGATATGATCTTCCGGGCGTAACCATATGGCAAATGTTATGTTAAAATCAGTCTGGAGGTATGTGTTTGAAAAAACTGAAACTGCTTGAGAGATTTTCAGCTTTTAATTTTCTGATGCTTTTGATAGCTGGCGTGATCAATGCAATCGGCGTGACCTTATTCATTGCACCTGTCCAGTTATATGACAGTGGTATCTCTGGAACTTCGATCCTTCTGGGGCAGCTGACGCCGGAATGGCTGTCGCTATCCTTTTTCCTGATCGTATTAAATATTCCGCTTCTGCTGTTTGGATTAAAGAGGCAGGGAGTCGTGTTCTCAGTGTATGCTATTTTCACAGTCTGCATTTATTCTTTATCAGCATGGATGATCACGGATGTTCTGCCCATTGATGTGAGTATCGCTTCTCCACTGGCAGGAACGGACCTGTTTTTGTGCGCGTTGTTTGGCGGGCTTATATCTGGTATCGGCAGTGGCCTGGCGATCCGATATGGCGGAGCCATGGATGGAATTGAAGTGGTTGCAGTGGTGTTTGCCAAAAAACTGGGGATCTCGGTCGGAACATTTGTATTGATCTACAATGTATTGCTGTACATAATCTGTGGAATAGTCAGGGGAAGCTGGATCCTGCCGCTGTACTCGATCGTGACCTATGCGGCGGGCTCGAAGACTGTTGATTTTATTGTGGATGGATTGGACAGTGCCAAAGCAGCTATGATCATCACGACCAGACCCGATCAGATCTGTCAGGCAGTTTCAGAGGAATTTGGAACAGGATTGACGATTCTGGATGCTCATGGATATTATTCCAATACCTCCAAAACAGTTCTCTATGTAGTTGTTAACCGATTTCAGATCGTTCGGCTGAAAACCATTGTCAAGGGAATGGATCCTTGTGCTTATATGGCCATCAGCCCTGTGGCAGATCTTCTTCATGGAAGCAAAGAAGAGTAAGATCTACAAAGAAAGGGTGACGTACAAACATGGTATCTATCTGTAAATACAGATCGCCGCTTGGTGATCTTCTGCTGGCTGCGGATGAGGAAGGACTTACCGGTCTGTGGTTTGTGGGACAGAAATATTATGCAAATGGACTTCCAGATGAGAGCATATGGCAGGAGACGAAGATTCTCACAGAGACAAGGAGATGGCTGGATATATATTTCTCCGGAGAAGAGCCGAAATTCACACCACCTCTTCATCCGGCGGGAACAGCTTTCAGACAGGCTGTGTGGAAGATACTACTGCAGATTCCATACGGACAGACGGTAACATATGGTGAAATCGCACAGCAGCTTGCCGCAGAACAGGGGATTTCCACGATGTCTGCACAGGCTGTCGGAGGGGCGGTTGGACACAACAAAATATCTATCATCATTCCCTGTCATCGAGTTATTGGTGCAGATGGAAGTCTGACTGGATACGCCGGAGGGATCGATAAGAAGATTGCCCTGCTTAAGCTGGAATGTACAGATAAATATGAATCCCTCTGTTCAACGAATATAGAATAAAAAATGCTGTGCAACAGCCATGATCGGCCATTGCGCAGCATTATTTGTTGAGAATTTAGTGATGGAACAGGCGAATTCCGGTGAATGCCATAGCCATATGATATTTATCGCAGCATTCGATCACCAGATCATCTCTGACGCTTCCACCAGGCTGTGCGATATATTTGACACCGCTCTTGTGAGCACGTTCAATGTTATCAGCAAACGGGAAGAATGCATCAGAACCGAGCGTTACATCGGTCAGCTGATCCAGCCATGCTCGTTTTTCTTCGCGGGTGAATACGTCTGGTTTTACTTTGAAGATCTTTTCCCATGCACCGTCAGCCAGCACATCCATATACTCTTCACCGATATAGACATCAATGGCATTGTCACGTTCCGCTCTGCCGATGGTATCAAGGAACTGCAGCCCAAGAACCTTTGGAGACTGGCGAAGGAACCAGTTGTCTGCCTTTTGTCCTGCCAGACGGGTACAGTGTACGCGGGACTGCTGCCCGGCACCGATTCCGATGGCCTGCCCATTTTTGACATAGCAGACGGAGTTGGACTGTGTATATTTCAGGACGATCAAAGCTACTTTCATATCGATCAAAGCCTGCTCTGGAACTTCCTTATTCTGAGTTACAATATTGGAAAGAAGTTCATCGTCAATATTCAGTTCATTGCGGCCCTGTTCAAAGGTGATTCCATAGACCTGCTTTTTCTCAATCGGAGCCGGTACGTAATCAGGATCGATCTGAATGACATTATAATTTCCTTTTTTCTTCTGCTTCAGAAGTTCCAATGCCTCTTCGGTATATCCGGGTGCGATCACACCATCGGATACCTCTCTTTTGATCAGGCGTGCAGTATCCAGGTCACACACATCAGATAATGCGATAAAATCTCCGAAAGAGGACATACGGTCAGCACCTCTGGCTCTTGCATAAGCACATGCCAGCGGAGAAAGATCTCCCATGTCTTCTACCCAATAGATCTTTGCCAGAGTATCTGTCAGCGGAAGACCGACTGCTGCACCAGCAGGAGAGACATGCTTGAAGGAAGTAGCTGCCGGAAGTCCGGTGGCTTTTTTTAATTCTTTAACCAGCTGCCAGCCGTTGAAAGCATCCAGAAAGTTGATGTAGCCGGGTCTGCCGGACAGAACAGTGACAGGCAGATCACTTCCGTCCTCCATATAGATACGGGATGGTTTCTGATTGGGGTTGCAGCCATATTTTAACTGAAGTTCATTCATGTTAAGAGTCCTCCTGTTATTTATTTTTATTTACAATTTTTGTTTTATAAGTTCCATTTTCCAGATTGATGTAGCGGACAAAGAGAGAGACTTTATTATTCTCATTCAGGTTGTTCCACAGAAGATCGGTAAATGCATCCATATCATCACAGACAGATACCAGCTTAGGTTCACCTTCAAAGCTTGGAAGCGGATCGCCATCATGCATATAGGTATGGATAAAATGTCCCTGACCAGCTTTTGGGTTCTCGTAAGCGAAGGTGTAACGATGGCAGGAATCCGGGTCACCGTCATTGCTCTTTAAAATAGACATGGCATAATTAAAATGAGTTCCTTCAACATGGAGGATACCGGAGATTCTTGGTGTGTAGTTCGGTCCATCCGGCTCGAATTTACGGGAGCGCAGGGACTGCTCAAAGGTCATCTGATGATCCATACCGTCATAGATGGTGTCGGTCTGGTCGCCATTGGTAACGATGGTTTTGTTGCCAAGTACGCGGACGGGTGCGTAGATGATAAGGCTTGGATCAGACAGCTTGGAAGGATCAAATGCCTGGGTGCGGATGCCTTCACCGTCTTCCACAAAGATACGGTTACGGCTGTTGACACTGCGACCCATAATGAAATAAGCAGCGACTGCATGTGTTCCATCCGGAGTGAGTCCGAGAACGATTCCGCGGCCCGGATATGCATTGGATGAAAGTTCCTGTTCCAGAGATAAAAGTTTCATAAGTACCTCCTGTAAATAAAAATGGTAAATAAATATAAGAAGACCGCCTGAGTGCATGACGATCCTGCATGCGCCCAGGCGGTCGGCTGTTTAATGTAATGCTGCACTTCCTGTAGGTCGCCCTACCACAGACAGAAGTCTGCTTTCCGCCAGTCGTGCAGTTCCTGAAATCTATATTAGCGGAAAACTTTCCGCTTGGCAAGTGGAAAAATTGCCAAAATTACAAAGCCTGTACAAAACGTAAGAAGGCAGCATGACCTTCTTCCGTCCATTTGTAGACGCCTGCATCCTCCAGTACCTGGACAAAGACCTTGCCGATCTCCTGTTCCAGGATCTGATCGATGGTCTCTTCTGTGATGGAAGAGTAGTGCGGCAGGAATTCAGCCACCCATTCTGCATGTTTAGCCAGATCTTCATTTTTGGCAATATCTTTGCCTGTGAGGATATATTCCTTGAGAAGAGCCATTTCCTGTTTCAGACGGGCAGGCAGAACAGCAAGCCCCATAACCTCGATCAGTCCAATGTTTTCTTTTTTGATATGATGAAGCTTCGCATGAGGATGGTAAACACCCAGTGGATGTTCCTCAGTTGTGATATTGTTGCGAAGTGTCAGATCCAGTTCATAGGTGTCATCGACTTTTCGTGCAATAGGAGTGATCGTGTTGTGCGGTTCTCCGTCTGTGTATGCATAGATAAAGGCGTCTTCATCGGTATAGTCACGCCATACTTTCAGGATGTGCTCCGCCAGATCAATCAGTCGTTTTTCATCCTTGTGACGGATACGTAAGACGGACAGAGGCCATTTTACAATACCGGATTCTACATCCTCATAGCCAGGAATCGTCACTGGAATGGCAATCGGTGCTTTTGCCATAGCGAAGGTGTAGTGTCCTCCCTGAAAATGATCATGACTTAAGATCGATCCACCTACGATCGGAAGGTCTGCATTGGAACCCAGAAAATAATGGGGGAACTGTTTCACAAAATCGAACAGCTTGATAAATGCGGCACGGTCGATCTTCATAGGGACATGCTGACCGTTGAATACGATACAGTGTTCATTATAATATACATATGGAGAGTACTGGAAACCCCATTTGCTGTCATTGATGGTGATGGGGATGATCCGGTGGTTCTCTCTGGCCGGATGATTGAGGCGTCCGGCATAGCCTTCATTTTCCATGCAAAGCTGACATTTGGGATAAGCACTTGCTTTTGCATTTCTGGCAGCGGCAATGGCTTTGGGATCCTTTTCCGGCTTGGACAGATTGATGGTAATGTCGATCTCTCCATAATCACTGGAGATCTTCCATTTCTGATCCTTGCATACCCGGTAACGGCGGATGTAGTCGCTGTCCTGAGAGAATTTGTAAAAGAAAGCAGTAGCTGCTTCCGGAGATATCTCGTACTGTTTCCAGAAGTCTGCCTGGACCTGAGCAGGGCGTGGGAGCAGACAGTTCATCAATCGGGTGTCAAAAAGATCCCGGTAAGCGATGCTGTCAGGGATCAATTCCCGTCTGACTGCTTCATCCAGCAGTTCTTTCAGAATCTCTTCCAGAGAAAGAGATGGAATCTGTGATGGTTCTTCATAATCATCTTCATGAAAAATGTCCAGAAGAAGGTTGGTTGTGTAGATTTTTTCACAGGCAGGGGTAAGACCGGTTTCCACACCGTAGTTTACCAGTGCTGCGATTGATTCGGATAATGTCATAGTAGATTACTCCTTTATACAATCATGGGAAAGGGCTGTCAGCACGACAGCCCGCAATAATTATCAGTCAAGAGAGCGTGCACCGTCTCCAATATCCACTACATAAAATTCTGCGGTGTGACCGGTCTTTTCTTTGTAAGCATCGCCAACTGATGTGATAAACTGGTCGATGGAATCATTTTTTACAATGCTGACAGTACAGCCGCCAAATCCGCCGCCGGTGATACGGGAACCATAGACACCCGGAACTGCCCATGCAAGCTCAGCCAGAATATCGGTCTCCGTGCAGGAAGTCTCATAATCGTCACGCAGAGATACGTGCGATTCGTTGATCAGTTTTCCGAAAGTTACGATGTCATTATTTTTCAGAGCCTCTACTGCGTGGATGGTACGCTGGTTCTCATATACGGCATGTTTTGCACGTTTCCGGCAGACAGGATCTTTGATGGCATCTTTGTGAGCCTCGAATTCAGCTTCTGTCAGATCGCCAAGTGTCTTGATATCTACAACAGTCTGCAGATCCTTCAGAGCAGTTTCACTTTCTCTCCGGCGGTCATTGTAAGCGGAAGATACCAGACTGTGTTTTACCTTGCTGTTGGTGATCACGATTCTTGCATCTGGCAGTTTTACCGGTGCATATTCATAGTTTAAGGTGTTGGTATCCAGGAAGATCGCACAATCCTTTTTACCCATGGCAGAAGCAAACTGATCCATGATTCCGCAGTTCATACCATTGAAGTTGTTTTCAGAATACTGACCGATCAGTGCGAGATCGATCATAGAAATGTCAAATCCAAAGGTGTCACGCAGCATCAGTCCGGTCAGCACTTCCAGGGAAGCAGAAGAGGACAGTCCGCTGCCGGCCGGGATATCACCGTAGATCAGAATGTCAGCACCTGCAGTCAGATGATAGCCCCGCTTTTCAAAGGTCCACATTACTCCCTTTGGATAATTGGTCCAGCCGGCTGCTTCGCTTGGAACCAGATCATCGAGAGAGGTGGTGATGATGCCGTTATTTGTAAAGTTCAAAGAATAAAAACGAATCGTGCGGTCCTCTCGTTTGCGGATCACACCATAGGTTCCGATGGTCAGTGCACAGGGAAATACGTGTCCTCCATTATAATCGGTATGTTCGCCGATCAGGTTGACACGACCTGGCGCAAAATAAAGCTTTGGCTCACCGTCATTTCCGAAGAGCTCTGTAAATTTTTCTTTTAATTGTGCAAGTGTAAATTCCATAAAACCTTCCCCTTTCTGACGGATGTCCGTTGACATCCTGTATAATATCAATATAATGAGAATCAGGAGATATTTCAACAAGTATATTTGTTAAAAAATAAAAGGATATTGAGATTTTATGCGGCTACAGATCGATCAGAAGCAAAAAGAAGTAAAAGCACATGGAACATATGGATTTCCGGTGCTGGTCAGTCCGGAGCGTCTGTCCTGGTTTGATACGGGAGAGTTCCCATGGCACTGGCATCCGGAGATCGAGCTGACATTGATTCTGGAGGGTGAGATCCTTTATCAGGTCAATGACAACAGCTGTCTGTTAAAGGCAGGAGAGGGCTTGTTCTGTAATACAAATGTTCTGCATGCAGGACGTCGTGGAAACTCAGCAGACTGTAGTTATCTGTCAGTCACTTTCCATCCACGACTTCTGTATGGGTACAACAATAGTCTGATGCAGAACAGATATATGGAAGGAATACTGAGAGATCCCGAACTGGCATCCATTCATTTTAAACCTGAAGTTGACTGGCAGAAGAAGGTACTGGAACAGATTCGTAAGATTCAGAGATTATCTGCAGACAAAGCAGAAGCTTCGGAACTGAAGATACAGATTGCATTGATGGAGATCTGGCTTCTGATCTATGAACATGTGGAGCCAGGAGCAGAAGAACAGTCAGGATATGACAGGGATACGGAGCGGATCCGGTGTATTATGGTGTATATTCAGGAACATTATGCAGAAAAGATCACGCTGGAAGAATTGGCGGAACAGATCCATCTGTGCCGCAGCGAAAGCTGCCGTCTGTTCAAACGATATATGAATGCATCGATTTTTGACTATTTGCTGGATTATCGTGTAGAGAGAAGTCTTCCGCTTCTGCGGGATGACAGGCTGGATGTGACGCAGATCGCAGGAATGACTGGATTTTCCAATCCAGCGTATTTTGCAAAAATATTCCGGAGAAAGATGGGATGCACTCCGTTTCAGTATCGGAAAAAGCAAAGAGAAGAGATTTTTTGACATAGAAAAAGCTTCCGGAACAGGAAAACTGTATCGGAAGCTTCTTTCATGCCATGTTACAGATAGATTACAGTGTCTTCAGATCTACTTTATTGGTAGCATCTCCGGCACCATCTACAGTGTAGTATGCAGCCTGCTCGGTAGCGTTGATATAGATCTTTACATCAGTAGCTTCAGCACCGCTTGCTTTCACTGCTTTTTTAACAGCAGCTTCCACCTCGGCAACAGAAACACTTAAACCATTCAGCTCTACACAGGTAGATACTTTACAAGCCGGTTTTCTGGTAGTTTTTTTAGCAGTTGTCTTAGCAGCAGCTTTTTCTTCAACTACTTTCTTCTCTTCAGCTTTTACTTCTTTTACTTCTGTAGCTTTCACTTCTGTAGTTTTCGGTTCCGCAGTTTTTGCAACAGCAGCTTTAGCGGTAGTGACAGCTCTTTTTGGTCTTGCCATTTTTTCAATTCCTCCTCGATAAATAAACACGATGCTATGTATCAGTTCAAGTCTCGATTATTCATGCCGTTTTTTATTATAGGCAGAAAATTCCTATTTGTCAAACAAAATGCTTGACACCCATTTTAGGCTATGCTACATTATATAAGGCTCTTTTCGCATCAAATAAATATGAGCGAAAAATAATCACGCAGACGGATCCAGAGAGTGGTGCCAGAGATGGTTCTTTCTGGAGTGAAAGTCTGACGGAAGAAAACAACCAATGGAGGAAGAAAAAATGAGCGTAATTTCAATGAAACAGTTACTGGAAGCCGGCGTACACTTCGGTCATCAGACCAGAAGATGGAACCCTAAGATGGCAGAGTACATCTACACCGAGAGAAACGGTATCTACATCATCGACCTGCAGAAATCTGTAGGAAAAGTTGATGAGGCTTACAAAGCAGTTGCAGATATCGCTGCTGAAGGTGGAAAGATCCTGTTCGTAGGAACCAAGAAGCAGGCACAGGACGCAATCGCTACTGAGGCTGAGCGTTGCGGTATGTTCTATGTAAATGAGAGATGGCTGGGCGGTATGCTCACCAACTTCAAGACCATCCAGGGAAGAATTGCAAGACTGAAAGCAATTGAGACCATGCAGGAGGATGGAACTTTTGATGTGCTGCCGAAGAAAGAGGTTATCGCACTGAAGAAAGAGATGGAGAAACTGCAGAAGAACCTTGGCGGTATCAAAGAGATGCATGATATCCCGGATGCAATCTTCGTAGTTGACCCGAAGAAAGAGAAAATCTGTGTACAGGAAGCACATACTCTGGGTATTCCGCTGATCGGTATCTGCGATACCAACTGTGATCCGGAAGAGCTTGACTATGTGATCCCGGGTAACGACGATGCAATCCGTGCTGTAAAACTGATCGTTTCCAAGATGGCAGACGCTGTGATCGAGGCAAACCAGGGCGAGGCTGAGGAGTATGCTGAGGACGCTGAGGAGCAGCCGGTAGAGGAGTAATCACAACACCAAACAGGAGGAATCAATCATGGCTATTACAGCAGCAATGGTAAAAGAGTTAAGAGAGATGACTGGTGCAGGTATGATGGACTGCAAGAAAGCACTGGCAGCTACCGAAGGTAATATGGAAGCAGCAGTAGATTTCCTGCGTGAAAAAGGTCTGGCAACCGCACAGAAAAAAGCAAGCCGTATTGCAGCAGAGGGTATCGTAGCTACCGCTCTGTCTGAGGACGGAAAGAAAGCAGTTGCAGTAGAAGTAAATGCTGAGACTGACTTCGTAGCAAAGAATGAGAAATTCCGTACTTATGTAGCAGATGTTGCTGCACAGGCACTGAACACTACCGCAGCTGATATCGATGCATTCATGGCTGAGCCGTGGGCACTGGATACCACCAAGACTGTAAAAGAGGCTCTTGCAGCACAGATCGCAGTAATCGGTGAGAACATGAACATTCGTCGTTTCAAACAGGTTGAGGAGCAGAACGGATTCGTATCTTCTTACATCCATGCAGAAGGTAAGATCGGTGTTCTCGTTGACGTTGAGACCGACGTAGTAAACGATGAGATCAAAGAGATGGCTAAGAACATCGCTATGCAGATCACCGCTATGAAACCGGTATACACCAACGACAGCGAAGTTGATGAAGAGTACAAAGCTCATGAGCTTGAGATCATCAAATCCCAGATTGAGAATGATCCGAAGATGGCTGGAAAGCCGGAGAAAGTTATCAACGGCGCTATCATGGGTCGTCTGAACAAACAGCTCAAAGAGATCTGCCTGCTGGATCAGGTTTATGTAAAAGCAGAAGATGGAAAACAGAGCGTAGCTGCATACGTTGCACAGGTTGCAAAAGCTAACAATGCCAAAGTTGTTGTTAAAGGCTTTGTTCGTTTCGAGACCGGTGAAGGTATGGAAAAGAAAAATGAAGATTTCGCTGCTGAAGTTGCTGCACAGATGGCAGCTGCTAAATAAGCAGAATATTGAAATTATGAAGTCCCTTGTCGGCAGCGATGCTGGCAGGGGATTTTTTTATAATCTGTAATGAGATGGCTGACCAGTTCTTGCATCTCACATGAATTATTCAACGATAAAAAAACTGAGTTAATGGAGAGTCAGTCGTGAAGGACTGGCTCTTCATGGGATAAAATCAAGAAATATTTCGCAGTGTGTTGCCTGGGACTTCCGGAAAAATATTCCAAGGGAACATAATCTGACAAACTCTGCATTTTTCATGTGCTATGCTTAAGAAACTTACAGAAGAGAAGGAGAATAGAACATGGAGAATAGATAGGAGAATGCGGAATGAGGAGGAACTTGAAGAGATTGCTGGCACTGGCAATGGTGCTGGCGCTGATACTCTCGGGATTGTGTGACAGCAGGTTCCAGGTGCTGGCGCAGGAAAGTACAGAAGCTGAGACAGAAGTTTTGGAGGAACAGGATTCAGCCGAAGAAGAGCAGAAAGAGGACAAGGCATCGGATGTGGTAGAAGAGCCGGAAATCGCAGATGTAGTAGAAGAGCCGGAAATCGCAGATGTGGTGGAAGAGCCAGAAATCGCAGATGTGGTGGAAGAGCCAGAAATCGCAGAAGAATTGGAAGCAACCGGGGAGACTGCTGATTCTGGGCAAGCAGCAGAACCTGACGTAGTGGAAACTTCTGAAGGAGCTGAAGAGTCAGAGGAAGCAGCTTTGAATGAGGCAGCACAGGCTTCTTCGTCCGAAGAGGTGAAGACAGATGCAAAAACTGATGAGCAGACAGACACTCAGGCCAGCTCTCCGATGCGGATCGTGCGGCCAGGCGATGCAGTCGTCCACACCTATACTTTTTATGATGAGGACGGAACGACAGAACTTGATCAGCAGATCCTGTCTGTTGGTGAGACTCTGAATGAGCCGGAGACACCGGAAAAGGAACATGCCAGATTTGTCGGATGGTATACGGACGTGACGGAGGGAGAATTGTTCGATGCATTTGGTGAAGAGGGAGAACTGACAGAGAGTATAGATACTGTTCTTTATGCAAGATACGAGACCGTATTCTATGTATATTACATGGATGAGAAACATGAGAAAGTGATCTTCACGCAGACTTATCATGCAGATGGCGAGAAGGTTGTGGTAACAGATGTTCCGTTTGTCACCGGTGACACAGAAGCTGCCCTGATTGGCTGGTCCACAGACTTGGAGGAAGATCCGGATACTTTTGCTGGAACAAAGGATCTGGCCATTGAAGGCGATGATCTGACGCTTTATCCGGTAGTGGCAAAGGCACACTGGATCACATTTAAGTCTGATGGCGGCAGTGTGACAGAGCCTGTATTTGTGAGAACAGGAGAGACCACCACAAAGCCGGAAGATCCAGTTCGTGCAGGGTATGCATTTGCGGGCTGGTATGAAGATGAAGCATGCACGAAAGCATTTCCTTTTGGAGGAGAGTTGTCTGCCAATGTAACTCTCTATGCAAAATGGGATGCAGTTCGGGTCAACTACACGGTGCTGTACTGGCAGGAAAATGCAGACGATGACGGATACTCTCTGAAAGAGTCAGAAGTCAGACAGGGATTGACGGGAGCGTTGACAGAAGCATCCGCATCAAAAAGCTATAAGGGGTTCAGCGCAAGTACGAGAAAACTGGTCGTTCAGCAGACGATTGCCGGGGATGGTTCTACGGTAGTGCATGTGTATTATGACCGGAATATCTACACAGTGAAATTCATGCGGAATGGAAGGGCAATTGAAGAACTGACCATCACAGCGAAATATGGTGCAAATATCAGCAACCAGTGGCCAAGCCGCAGAAAAGATCTTGACAATACGTATCCAAGTAACTGGAGGATATCAAGGAATGGAGACAAGTATCAGAGCGGTATTGCGACCATGCCGATACCCGGTGATACAGCTAATCCCAATGTATTCTATTATGTGGATCAGAACGGAAATTATACCATAGAGACACGTTTTTATCTGGAAGGGCTGGATGGTAACTATGTACTGGATCGCACAGATTCCTTCCGGTCACGTAGAATAGACTGGACAACTACCGATAATGACTATTATCCCATCAAAGGATTTACAGTAAGAATGAGTGGTGATCCATCCAGTCCCCGGATCGGGTCTGGAGTGACAACATTTGACTGGAGAGAAAATATCTACGGCTGGAATTTTTATTACTCCAGAAATTCCTATGCGATCCATTTCTATGATGGGGAAAATGAGCTGACCAGCAAGACCTTCAAGTATCAGGCAGACATCAGTGGAGCTGATTTTACGCCACAGTCGCCAACAGGCAAGGAAGATTATGTGTTCCAGGGATGGTATGACAATGAATCACTGGAAGGAACCGCCTATTCCTTTGAAGGAAAAACCATGCCGGCTGGAGATTTCCCATTGTATGCCAAATGGACAGAGCCGGTCTATGAGGTAAGTTTTGACCTGAATGGAGCGGATCTTGCAGCACAGGCTGACCCGGATGCTTATGATGATCAGCAGGTGAAAAAAGGAGAGATTGTTACAAGACCGGCAGATCCGGTGCGGGAAGGCTATACCTTTGCCGGATGGACCAGAGCAGCTTCTCCCTTCCATTTTGAAACCGGGATCACAGCAGATACCACATTGAAAGCAAGATGGATCAGCAACAGCCGGTTTACACTGACCTATGATCCGGGAGAAGGTGCCGGCACGCAAGTGACAGATTCCAAATTATATGCAGACGGAGCATCTGCATCGCTCCTGGATTGTCCGACTGGCTGGAAGGCACCGCAGGAACATTACGGTTTCCTTTGCTGGAACACCGAAGCTGATGGAAGCGGAACCTTCTATTATCCATCTGATCAGTTTGTAATGCCTGCCGATGATGTGACACTGTACGCACAGTGGGCATTGATCCGGGAGACATCTCTGACCTACGATTACAATTATGAAGGTGCACCAGATCCGACCACGGTTCCGCTTGAGACACCTAACGCCCTGTATGCGATTGAGAAAAATGATCCGGAGAGGACAGGATACCGGTTCCTTGGCTGGACGATCGATCAGGCAGGAAATGGAACGCTTTATCAGAAAGGTGACAAGATCCGGGTCGATACGCTGGATGAAGAGACGAACAAGCTCTATGCTCAGTGGGAGATCGAGATCAAACCGCCTACCGGTCTTGCGACAGAGACGATGCCATTTGTATGGATGTTGGTGCTGGCAGGAATGGCAGTCGTTCTGGAATTGACAGAGCGGAAAAAAGACAGATAAAGGGAGAGATAGAGGCATAGCAAGTGGAGGAAAGAAAAAGGCTGATTGCAGAAATACGTGCATTTCTTGTAAAAGCGGCGATCATGGCTGTGACCCTGTGGGTGATCTTTGGTGTTGTATTCGGAGTTGTACCCATGAAGGATCAGTCCATGATGCCGAAGCTGGCAGCCGGAGATCTCTTGTTGTATTACCGTCTGGATCATACGCCTGGAGACAGAGAAGTTGTGGTGTTCGAAAAAGAAGGCAAGACCTGTGTAGGAAGAGTGGTTGCCAGAGGCGGGGATACGGTAGAGATCCGGGAAGA
>ERZ773162.1502-NODE-1502-length-18324-cov-3.191800_pt1 | contig 18324 bp, 20 predicted proteins | sample MGYA00511113_ERZ773162 | MGnify/ENA primary metagenome ERZ773162 (study PRJEB29015, sample SAMEA2737807) | human gut metagenome | biome: human gut; feature: human-associated habitat; material: faeces | place: China | collected 2012 ... | reverse complement strand
TTATCAAATGCATATTTCACTGGAACCAGACTATCATATTCTTCTACGTTAAATTTTAACTTCCAGATTTTCATATCAATTCCCCGTCTTTCAATTATTTAGGAAAGCTTTTAAAGTTTGAACAAAATTGTATGGCCCTATCCAATGCTGTAATTACATCCGCCTTTTTCATTGCTTGATCATCATAAAAGTAATATATGGGTCCTGTCTCCTGATAATTTGAAACGGACAAATCCGCAGCTTCAAAATGAATAAACTGGAATGGTACATTTTCGCTTTTGGTTACAGAAAGTTGTGCCAGACAATGCTCAAAGTCAAAATCAATAATCAAAGCATTTTCACAATTTTTTGAAATGACAATATTACTTTCAGGATATTTTATTACTATCATTTTATACCATTCGAGAATACATGTTCGAATAGATTCATAATTATAATCACTCATATCATCTGCTCCCACCATTCTCATATTCTTGAAAACTTTTGGATTAATTAAATCCATGTTTATTCATTAATTTTGGTAATGCTTTTAAACTCATATAGTACCCTTCCGATACTCTTTTATAGTCATTTCTGCAGAAAAACCTAATATCCCTCGTTTTTTCTCTAATACCGATAACGTATTTAGTACTATATCTGTATGTACATGAAGTAGTGCACATGCGGTATGATATTTCACATAATCATTTTGATGAGATAACAAATCAGTAAATAATTGATTCGTCAATTCATCATGCTCTCTTAGCCATTTTATTTTCTTCTCTATAACTCGAAAATATTTATTGGCCCGATTGGCATTTCCATCTTCTAATGCAATTCCATTATTCATTGCTGCATCTATAAAATCTGAAATAACTGTGTTGATATTATACATCTCTTTTGTCTCCTCTTTTATCTCAGGCAATTATAATATTATACATTTGACAGCAGATCATATATATACAAGCGATAACACCAAAACATTCTAAAACCACACCAATAAAATACATCTCTTTGGGTGCTAATTTGTACTCTGATAAATCAGCTAATAAAATATTTTTAATAATAAACCTGATTGATTTCACAAGTGTTATAGTCAATCCGATGAACGGCCAAAGTATTGTAAATACTGATAAAATCCATGTAACACATACTGGCATTATATTAAGCAAGTGCTTTTCATAAAAATCGGATATAAAGATTGTTAAAACAAATATTCCAACTGTTACTATAAGACCTTTTGCAAATAAATGCACATGTTCAAGTATTGGATTTTTCATCTGGCGCATCTCTCCTTTCTATCCATTGTACTGTTGTCAGCCTTCTTTCACAAGGAAAATTTGTGCGGATTGATGCTTGAAAGTCTTTTTTCATGTGATAAAATGTTACACGGAATTGTTCTTAAGAACGACTATTTTTCAGGGAGTATTTGATTATGAAATCATCCAATGACCTGCGTACCAGTTTACGCGCTATAGATCATAAAGGTTATCCGGCATACAAGTCACTGGCCGGAAGCTATCAGTTTGATCGATTTATATTAGCCATCGATCATGTACAAGGTGATCCGTTTGCATCCCCGTCCAGCTTACATGTGGAAATTTTTCACAGACAGGCTGGATTTCCTTCTGCTTATCTGGATTCTGCGGATGCACGGATCGCGCTGGCAGATCATCTGACCAGATGTCTTTCCGCCCAGTTTGAAACTTATAATTTTAAAGCAAAGGGATCTGGAAAGAGCGGTCTGATCTCCACAACCCACTGCGGACAGGAAGTTCTGGAGCGTTCTGCCTGTCAGGTACTCGATGATCGGATCATCGCCAGATTCCATGTGGGATTCCCGGCATTTGGTCGATCCATCAATGCAGGCGAGCTGGAGAAAATCCTGTTTGATTTTCTTCCACATTGTATCGAAAATACGTTCTTATTCAAAAAGTTAGATGCGAAGAAGTTGGAAACAGCCATTCATCTCTATGAAGATCAGCAGCAGCTTCGGGCACTGCTTCAGGAGCATCATCTGAAGGCATTTGTAAAAAATGGTGCAATTCTTCCGAGAAAAAGCGGCGTTTCTGATTTGCCGATGAAGGATTCCATTCCTTTCTGCTCTCCTGCTTCCATGGAACAAACATTTGTTCTTGACCATACAGGAGCTGTCACGGGAATGGCAATTCCGGAAGGTATTACTTTGATCGTCGGTGGTGGATACCATGGAAAATCCACCCTTCTGGAAGCTTTGCAGACTGGCGTCTATAACCATATTTCTGGTGATGGCCGGGAATTTGTCATTACAGATGCTACGGCTGTCAAGCTTCGGGCAGAAGATGGTCGATCCGTGCGAAATGTAAATATTTCCATGTTTATCAATGATCTTCCCAATAAGAAGGATACCACCTGCTTCTCTTCCATGGATGCCAGCGGAAGTACTTCCCAGGCGGCCGGGGTAATTGAAAGTCTGGAGGCAGGCGCACATCTGTTCTTGATTGATGAGGACACTTCTGCCACCAACTTTATGCTGCGGGATGAGTTCATGCAGCAGGTGATTAGCCGGGAAAAGGAACCGATCACACCATTTCTGGAGCGTGCAAGGGATCTGTACGAAAAGGCCGGTGTTTCCACGATTCTGGTGGCAGGCAGTTCCGGTGCTTTCTTCTATATTGCGGATCATGTAATCCAGATGGACAATTATCGTCCGGTGGAGATCACAGAGAAAATAAAGGCACTCTGTAAAAATTATCCCACACCGCGGACAGAAGCACCTGATTTTCACATTCCAAAGTTCGACCGTACTCTTCTACCCTTCCGTCGGGCAGAAACTTCCCGAAAACCCCGAGGCGGCCGGGATCGTGGAGACTCGAACAGAACTGCGTCCCATGAGCACATGAAAACAAAGCTTTATGGGAAGGATTCTTTTTCTGTTGATAAGGAGACCGTTGATCTACGTTATGTGGAGCAATTGGTAGATGCCGAACAGACAGCTGCACTTTCTTATTTTCTGCGATATGGACTCGAACATATGATCGACGGTCAGAAAATCGTTCAGGAGACTGCAGAACAATTGATGAAACTGATGGATCAGAAGGGCTGGCTTCCATTTTGCAGCTCCTATATTCCCTGCGGACTTGCAAAGCCCAGGATACAGGAACTCTATGCCTGCCTGAACCGATTCAGAGGATAAAAAATGACAACATTTGGAGGATGACGTTATGAATGAACAAAAGAATGAATCAAAGGATCTGATCACGGTCCGCGGAGAGCTGGCATTGCTTCTCATCGTGATCATGAACAGCTTTGGCGTTGTACTGATGCTCTACTCCGGCTCTGGAATCTCTGCGATTTCCAGTGTGCCTTATGCATTTTCAGAGGTATTTCCGCAGTTGACATTGGGAACCTGGACTTATCTCTTCCAGGGACTTTTGATCTTAAGTCTCATGATCCTGCGGAAAAAATTCGTACCTTCTTACTTATTAAGCTTTGTAGTCGGATTTTTCTTCGGAATTTTCATTGATATCCATGAAGCATGGATTCAGGTTCTGCCACAGACGATTCCGCTGCGTATCCTGTACTTCGTGATCAGCTACATTGTAATCTGCCTTGGAATCGCTCTGTCAAATCGCTGTAAAATGCCAATTGTACCGACAGATCTCTTTCCACGGGAGCTTTCTGTTATTATTAAAGTTCCGTACTCACGGATCAAGGTTTCCTTTGATGTGATCTGCCTGATGGTGACTGCTCTGATGACCGGTCTGATCCTGGGACATATCAAAGGACTTGGCATCGGAACTGTTCTGGCTGCCTTTACCATGGGAAAAGTGATCGGCTGGATCGGTGAACAGATGGATAAGAAACTGCATTTTGTATCAATTATGGAAAATCAGTTCTAGGTTTTTATATAAGCATAAAAATAAGGTCACCACATGATTTTGTGATGACCTTACTTTGTGTGCCGAGCATAGCACTAATCTTACTGGTTTTTCTACGTAGTATATTTTCTATATCGTTTCTCTACTGATTCAACACTTCTGTGATCTTCTGGATCATCTCATCTTCTTTCAGTCGGAATTTGATCTCCACACGTCTGGAAGCCGGCATATCTACGATATCTGTGTTCGCCTTATAGACCGGATCACTGAATGAGCGTCCGTTCACCGTCAATAACTGTTCCAGTACTTTGATATTTTCCTTACTCAGTCCATTGGATGAGTTCAGACAGAACTTCGCAACCGAGTTGGCACGATTGAAAGAAAGTGTCATATTACTCTGATAATCTCCGACTGTATCTGTGTGACCTTCAATAATGATCTCCGCAATATATGGGCGGAAATTATCCTGGAGAAGCACATCCAGATACATGGGAATTACTTCCTTCAAGGTATTTTTACTAGCTGCGGTCAGTGTAGCACTGTTATATTTGAACAGCACATCTGTAGAAAAACTGATGGAACCGGTCTGCGGATCTACCTGCATGGTAGAGTTGGAAAACTTCGTCTGCAATTCCCCAATAATATCTGTCCGAATTCCTACAATATCCTGCAGTTCGCTTTTGGCACTGTTCAATTCATCTCTTGCCTCATCAATCATCTGATAAGCTGACTGCAGCTCTTCTTCCGTCATCGTCTGCCTGGCATAAGCATCTTCCAGTTTTTGCAGGGATGCCTGCCGTTCTTTCTCTGACTCTTCCAGTTCTGTTCTGGTGTTGTTCAATTGTAATTCCGCCTGTTCCAGGTCTGTAGTCTTCATCTTGTAGATGCCAAGCGTAATGGCAATGATCAGCACAAAAAGAAGTAAAAGTGCTGCCATCATATCAGAATAAGACTGCCAGTAGCTTGGAGCCTGAAACACTTCTCTCCCTTTTCGCTTATTTTTCATATAAATCCCTCATCTGATGAAACGTATACAATTCATTGCCAAGGTTTTCACATGCCCGGTTCAGCTTTTCTTCTACATGCTGTTGGCGTTCCAGAGAAAGCTGCATAGAATCCTGCATAGCGCGGCTTGCATCCAGCAGCAGACGGGTACTCTCCTCCAGTCGCTGAAAATTGCGGGCATATGTACTCTGCGCCTCACAGGCATCTTTCAGATTTCTTCCGAGACTGTCAAACTCAGTTCCAAGAGATTCGGACAACTGGTTCATAAACTGCTGCACGATCTTGTCCAGACCTTTGATCTGACTTTCCTCATTGCATTTCATCAGTTCCATGATGGACTTCATGGAGTTCGCCATATTTGCCTGATAGATCAGCATGGCATTCATATTCTCGTCTACCTGGCTCACTGGCGGCTCTGTGCACTCATGGAATGTCTCCAAAAATGTAGTCAGCCTTGTATAAGCATCTGCCATGATTCCACGATACACAAAGTTAAATACCAGTGAAAAGAAGATTCCATATACGGACGTATGGAATGCCACTTTCATACCTGATAATAACGGTGCAATATTATCAGAAATAGTAAAAATATCATTACCGGTAAAAGAAAGCATTCCCAGAGTCAGTCCCAGAAATGTACCAAGAATACCTAGACCGGACATCGTTCCAGAGACTACGGAATTATAATGTGTCCCTGCAATCTGATCCAGCAGATCCTCGTTGATATATTCTTCCACACTGCAGGCAGAGGTAACCGTTCCCTTTTTTGTTGTATGGGCTTTGATTCGTCTCTGATATTTAGCAAACTGTGTGTCAAGAACACTATCTTCAAACACATTCTCTTTTTCTTTATACTGACTCCAGAGATTTGCAGAAGATACTTCGTATTGGGTACTCATACTCTTAGTTACCCGTTCCAGTGCGTCACCTGCCCGGTTTAACCGGTTGAAAAATACAGCGGAAATAATCATCAGAATACCGATCAGAATGAAAAATGTCAGATTGATAGCAAAATTACTGATGGAGCCGATTTCCCCCGTAAAGACTCCATTGATGTACAGAATGAATCCTAACATCAGAATATATAAGACAAACAGAAAATAATAGGATTTGCGTTTCATGCATGCCCTCCTTCGTATATGATTTGATAGAACTACTTTACCATATTTTAGAAGGAGGGACAATGGAAGCGCATGAATCTTAAAACAAACTTAACAAAATCTTAAAGACGTGCAACACCCGTCTTCTTTGCAGCCTCGGCCACTGCTTTTGCAACCGCCGGACCAACTCTCTTGTCAAATGCTTTCGGAATGATGTAATCCGGAGAAAGCTCCTCATCTGTGATCAGACCGGCCAACGCTTCTGCAGCGGCAATCTTCATCTCATCATTGATGTCTTTGGCACGTACATCGAAAGCTCCACGGAAAACACCTGGAAATGCCAGCACATTGTTGATCTGATTCGGGTAATCACTTCTTCCGGTTGCAATGACTTTGGCTCCGCCTGCTTTTGCATCATCCGGGAAGATCTCCGGAGTAGGATTGGCACATGCAAAGATGATGGCATCCTTTGCCATGGTCTTCACCATATCTACTGTAACTGCACCTGGAGCGGATACTCCAATGAATACATCTGCACCTTTGAGCATATCTGCCAGAGATCCTGCTTTGTGCTCCAGATTAGTCACTTTGCTCATCTCATCCTTCACCGGATTCATTCCCTCCGGGCGGCCCTCATAGATAGCACCTTTCCGGTCACAGAGCGTAATGTTCTTAATTCCTGCCTTCAGAAGCAGACGGGCAATAGAGATGGCTGCAGCTCCGGCTCCGTTCATCACCACATGAACTTCTTCCTTTTTCTTTCCAACCACTTTCAGTGCATTGGTCAGTCCTGCAAGAGTGATGATAGCCGTTCCATGCTGATCATCGTGAAAGATTGGAATATCGCATTTTTCTTTCAGTTTTTTCTCAATTTCAAAGCATCTTGGTGCAGAGATATCTTCCAGATTCACTCCACCAAAAGAACCCGAGATCAGATAAATCGTGTTGACGATCTCATCTACATCATGGCTCTTGATACACAGCGGGAATGCATCCACATCACCAAATGCCTTAAATAGCACACATTTTCCTTCCATAACCGGCATACCAGCTTCTGGTCCGATATCACCCAGACCAAGCACTGCGGAACCATCCGTTACAACCAGACACATATTCCATCTTCTGGTCAGTTCATAGGAAGCATCAATATTTTTCTGAATCTCCAGACAGGGCTGTGCAACACCTGGCGTATATGCAAGGGAAAGATCATCCTTATTTGCTACCGGTACACGGGTAACTACTTCTAGTTTTCCTTTCCATTCTTTATGTAACCGTAATGACTCTTTTGCGTAATCCATCTTTCATATCCTTCTTTCTTCTTAATAGTTTCCACCAAAGAACTTGCTGTTCTCTGGAAGTTTATAGTCTTTAAAGTAAGTTCCAAAGTCAAGCTTCAAATAGCTACACAGGTCAGCAAGCTCCACCATAGTGTTATCATTGACTGGAATTCCATGCTCCAGTCTCTCTTTTTCGGCAAAGACTTCCTTCTCGCCATGGGTATAGATCCGACTCTCTCCTTCTGCCTTCGGGCTTTCACGAAGGGCTTCCAGATACTCGGAGAAATGTTTACGAATCTCGTCCGGGTTGCCAAAGCAGGCTGGATTGATTGCCATAAATCCATGACAGATACCCGTCTTATCCGGGAAAGTGCAGCACTGATCAGAAGTAACACCCATGGAAAGGATGGAACTGAACAGTTCGCAGATCATACCATATCCATAACCTTTATGACTTCCGGTTACTTCTTTATTTCCACCAAGCGGCATGATGCCGCCGCCTTTTTTTGATACGATATTAGATAACACATCCGGAGCGTTGGTGCTGGCATGTCCGTCTTTATCGAGCGCCCATCCTTCCGGAAGAGGTTTGTTCATCTTGTTGTACATCTCCAGTTTTCCTCTGGTCACAACCGTTGTGGAGCAGTCAAAGAAAAACGGATACGGATCAGCAGGCATAGCAACTGCGATCGGATTGGAACCAAGCATTGCTTTTCTTCCAAAAGTCGGAACCATGATAGCCTCAGAGTTAGTACATGCCATTCCCATAAGTCCCTCATCACATGCCATCTTTGCATAATATCCGGCAATGCCGAAATGATTGGAGTTGCGAACGCTCACGATTCCCACACCTGTCGTCTTTGCTTTCTCAATCGCCTTCTTCATGGCATAGATACTGATCAGCTGTCCCATCCCATTATGACCATCGATTACTGCGGAAATCGGTGTTTCGAATACTACTTCTGGTTTTGCCTCCGGATGGATCGTGCCTTTCTGAATACCTTTGTGATAACGTACCATTCGCTGCATTCCATGACTCTCAATACCATAGAGATCTGCTTTCAGAAGAACATCTTTGATCTCTTCACTCTCCTGCTCAGAAAAACCAAATGACTGAAATACATCTTTGCAGAATGTGTTTAATGTGTCATATGACCAAGTTACATAACCCATACAAAATACCCTCCTGTCGATTTGACCAAATAAAAATATTGGTATTACCAATTTATGCACAATTATAACATTGGTAATACCAATTGGCAAGAGGTATCTTTATTTCTTTGCAGTATATTTACATCTGTAATTGAATCATCTGCTCCATTTCGTTCATATAAGCTTCAATTGTTTCCATATGTTCTGACATGCGCTGTTCTGCCAGCTTTGCATCTTTGCTTACAATCGCATCCACCAGCTGACGATGCTGTTCATCAATGTCTGAAGACGACTGTTTCTTTTCCATAATATATCCGCGGATACCTGAGATGATTGTTTCAGTCAGTTGATCTGCTGCGCTCAACACACTGTAGAGCATGGGATTATTGGCCATCTTTGCAATCTTCTGATGAAGCTGCTGATCCAGCATACCTCGTTCTTTTTCTGTGTCAGCAATCTCAAGCTTTGCAAGGATCATACGCAGTTCAGCCTCATCCAATGCTGTACAGTTCTGCGCTGCCAGCAATGCAGTCTCTCGTTCCAGTGCTGCACGTAATTGCTGGTTCTGCCGAAGATATCCGTTGTTCAGCTTGAACATGATCGACAGCGGGCTAATAAGCCAGCTGGTCAGATCCTCGGTAATATAATTACCCCCTCCCTGTACACAGTGAACGATCCCAAGAAGTTCCAGTGCTCGAAGCACTTCCCGGACTGCAGGTCTTGAGACTCCCATGCTCTCAGCCATCGTCCGTTCCGCCGGAAGCGCATCCCCTCCTTTAATATTTCCATCCTGAATATTATCTATAATTTGATTTAAGATAGCGTCAAACGCCTTTTCTTCTCCAATTTTTCTGAACATACTGATTCTCCATCTGATACAATTATTTCACATAACTCCATACGAGCAGCCAAGTAACCTCACGCTACTGTCTTTGCTGCCCAGTATAGCATTTTGCTGTTGTCGTGTCAAAATTGAACCTTATAATAGCTCGTCAGAATAATATGGAAGAATAATCTTCCGTCCTTCGATCAGGCATGTATCATGCATACCATTGATGGTCATAACTTCATTAATATAATCCATGCGATCCTCATAATGTGCAACATCCATATAATCTCCTGCCAGATCCCACAGAGTATCTCCGTCCTGAATCTCCACATTCGCATAATATTTATACATAGCAGGCGCAGCAGGTTCCTTTGCTCTGGTGATCATGGAACCGAATCCCATACCGATCACAAATATTACTACAAGTGTCAGCACAATCAGCAGGATCATCTTTCTCTTTTCCCGCTGCTTTCTCAGAGCTCTTGCTCTGCGCTCTCTTCTCATATCTTCTCTCTGAACTGTCTGTGCTGCATACATTTCATTCACTCTCCTTTTATCAAGAACCAAACATCTGTTCTATGTGCTTATTATAGTATCAGAACACATGTTTGTCAATAGATAAATCGAATATTTGTTCGGAAAATATGTTCTGTTTTATGCAGTCGGAATTTTACAAATGAAGCGAGTGACCTGTCATTTCCCTGTTTACTTTATGTCCACAGACATGCTATAATTAATTTTCATTCTAAGGAAAAAGATAATAAGAGAACAATAGTGAGGGAGTTTTTCAGATGGCAATTCGTAAAAACGGAATCGTTGTATTAGGAGCAGTATTTGTTGATATCAAAGGGTTTCCGGAGGATATTTATATTCCGGACGGACGGAATGCAGGAACGATAGAATATGTTCATGGCGGAGTAAGCCGGAACGTGGTGGAGGACATTGCCAATCTTGAGCTGCGCCCCACATTTCTTGGTATTGTAGATGACTCTGCACTGGGTGCGGACGTCATCCATAAGCTGAAGAATCATAAAGTAAACACTGAATATATGCAGACAATCCCCAATGGAATGGGAACCTGGCTTGCTGTATTTAATCACAACGGCGATGTAGCCGGCTCTATTTCTCAGAGACCAAACCTTCTTCCGATCCTGGATACCCTGGAGGAAAAAGGGGACGAGATCTTTGCAGAGGCTGATTCTGTGGTAATCGAAGTTGATATGGATAAGGATATTGTAAAGAAAGTGGTGCAACTCTGCGAGAAATATGAACGGAAGCTGTATGGTGTGGTCAGCAACATGAGCATTGCCATGGAACGCCGTGATCTTCTTCAGAAATTCGACTGCTTTATCTGTAACCAGCAGGAAGCTGGCATGTTCTTCTCCGATGATTACAGCGAAAAAAGCCAGAAAGAACTGCAGGAGATCCTGGCTGGCTGTCTGAAAAACGGTAACATTCCTTCTATGGTTGTTACTATGGGTGGAAAAGGCTCTGTCTATGCGGACTGCGACGGACTGCGTGGTTTCTGCCCGCCTAAGAATGTCTCTGTAAAGGATACTACTGGTGCAGGCGATTCTTTCTGTGCAGGCGTTGCCAGCGGACTGACATACGGAAAAACTCTTTCGGAAGCCGTTGAGATAGGTACCCGCCTGGCAGCTTCCGTGATCACTTCTTCTGAAAATGTGTGTCCTCGCTTTCTACCTGCAGAATTTGGACTTGAAGTGTAAAAGCCGCTATCCCCTGTGATGGACACGATATTCCAAGGCTGATACGGACAATCAAAAACTCCGACAGGATATTGAGTACCTGAATCACTCAATTCTCGTCGGAGTTCTATTTTTTATCTACGGATCTGCATATTTACCGATCTTCCATTATACAGCTTTCTTTGCAGTTGGTTTTTTCCATGCACACCAGCAGATAAACCCAAGGAATACCACTGCTGCGATCATCCAGCAGACGAATGTCAGAGTGTCTTTTCCGCTGAACATATCGTAATAACCTTTCAGATAGATGAACGCGATCAAAAGTGGCAGGAACCAGGTCACATAAGCGCGCAGTGTGGCCGGGAATTTGATTCCCTCACCGGCATTTGTCTCATCCATAAATCCATCCCATCCCCAGCCGTTCTTTCTGGTACAGAACAGAACATAGCCAAGACTTCCCAGCGGAAGCAGGTTGTTGGATACGATGAAGTCTTCCAGATCCATGATCGTACTGCCCTCTCCCAACGGTTGAATGCCAGACCACAAATTGTAACCAAGCACAGCCGGCATAGACAACAGGATCACCAGGACTGCACTGACTGCCACACTTTTCTTACGGGACCATCCGAACAGATCCATGTCAAATGCAATAATATTTTCAAATACGGCAATGATCGTACTCAGTGCCGCAAAGGTCAGAAACAGGAAGAACAGTGCGCTCCATAAAAATCCACCGGTCATCTGTGCAAAAATATTGGGCAGAGTGATAAATACAAGGCTCGGTCCTGCTCCAGGCTCGATTCCATAGGAAAAACATGCCGGAATAACAATAAAACCGGCGGTCAGTGCTACAAAAGTATCAAGGATCGTAATATTGATCGCTTCACCTGTCATGCTTCTGGAATGATCCAGATAACTTCCGAATATCATCATAGCTCCAATACCAAGAGACAAGGTAAAGAATGCCTGGCTCATAGCTCCGAATACCACATTTCCAATACCGGTCTCCGCCATCTTCTGGAAATCCGGAACCAGATAGAAACGAATGCCCTCCACTGCTCCCTCAAGGAACACCGAATGGATTGCCAATACAACCATGATCGCAAGCAACGCTATCATCATAACCTTTGTTACTTTCTCAATACCGGACTGCAACCCAAATTTACATACGATAAATCCGATGACACAGATCAGGACGGTCCAGAAGATCATGGTCGGATAATCAGCCAGCATGGATCCAAATGCATTGGTAACGTATTCCGGATCAGCCTGGGAAAAATCACCCCTTAGACTTCTGAAACAGTAATACATCATCCAGCCGCCAACCATGGTATAGAACATCATCAGAAGATAACAGCCGAAAATACCGATATATTTCATCAGATGCCAGGAAGTGCCCGCTGGCTCCAGCTGTTCAAATGCCATAGCTACGCTCTTCTTGCTTCCACGTCCAATGGAAAATTCGCAGACCATAGCCGGAATACCCATGATCAATAAGAACAATAAGTAAATTAAAATAAATGCGGCTCCTCCGTATTCACCGCACATGTACGGAAATTTCCATACGTTGCCAATTCCGATGGCACATCCTGCGGAAACCAGGATGAATCCCAGTCTGGAACTGAATTTTTCTCGTTTCATACTCTATACTCCCTCCGTATATATAACATTTAATCATTATAAAATGTTCCTGTCACCCTTGCAACCACACGATTTTTATATTAGAATAAGAAAAACTTATATTATAAGGAGATATCTATGAACATCAATCAATTGAAATATTTTATCTCCGTGGCAGAATACCGGAGCTTTACCAAAGCTGCCAATCAGTTTTACATCTCCCAGACAGCGATTACCCAGCAGATCCAGGCATTGGAAGAAAGTATGGGCGTGACCCTCATTGACCGTTCCCGCCGCCCCATTATGCTGACCCCAGCAGGAAATGTGTTTTTAAATGAAGCCCGGGCCATTCTGGAACGGATGGATATGGCAGTCAGCCGGGTACGTGATGCTTCCACCGGACTGGTAGGAACTCTGCGAATCGGTTATACCAAAGGTTATGAACGAAGCAATCTGTCTAATCTGCTCCGCAGCTTTCATCAGGAATATCCGAATATTCTGATCACCTGCAGCCGCTGCGATACCGATATGCTGGCGGCTGGCCTGTTAAACGGCGATTATGATATGATCTTTACCTGGGACAGCACCAATATCCTGCTGGAGGATCAAGTCTGTCACCGGCTGGTAGAACGAGTTCCACTGATCGTTGCACTCTATGCCGGTCATCCCCTTTCCGGCCGTCATACATTGAACCGTATGGAATTAAAAGGTGAACAGATTCTCTACATGTCTCCCTCCGGTGTGGGTGATTCCTTCGGGGATAGCCATTTTATGGAGCTGTATCGAAAAGCAGGATATCAACCGGATATTCTGTTCCGCTCCTCTGATGCCGAAAGTATTCTTATGATGGTAGCCGCCGAGGAAGGCATTTCCATTCTGCCTGCTTACGTAACAAATAAGCTGAAAGATGCCGATAATCTTGTCTTCGTTCCACTGGTCGGAGAAGAAGAATACGAAGAGATCATTGCAGTCTGGAAATCAGACAATGCCGGACAGGCTCTCCAGAAATTTGTCCTGCGGATCACAGGTGCTGAATAAGCTGAATAAATTGAATTCGACTATTGCATTTTGAAGATGAAGTGCTATAATATTCTTTGTTCAGGAAGTATAGCTCAGCTGGGATGAGCGTTCGCCTCACACGCGAGAGGTCATGGGTTCGAGCCCCATTACTTCCATGCAAAAGACCCCGAAATCTCGGGGTCTTTTATTTTAATCATTGAATCTGATTGAATGGTTGATCACTGAATAAACTATAATAGCAGCATATACTTAACATAATATTCTTACGTTAAGCATATGCTGCCATTTCATTTTCTAAAATTCCCTCTTTTCAATAATTCGAACAGAGATTCGATAAGATATCACAAGTGCTGACACATAGATAAGGATTCCGGCAGTCACCAGCAGTAATCCTTTCGCTTGCAGCAGTGTCTGTATCTGCTCCAGCAGTAATGACCCTTTCAGTTTCTTTGCGCCAACAATACCCAGAAAGAAAATGGCAAGCATCATACCGCTGAAGAGACTCCTTCCTTTCTCACTTCCAAATTTAAGATTCAGCGGAAGTGCCAGTGCAAGGAAGAGAATCACAACAGGAATCATAAAACATGTACTGCTCAGGATCTCCCACATAACGACTTCTGTCATCGCTCGGTGCCTGATGACATGATATAGCAGTTCCAGTATAAGGATCAGCAGACTGCCTGCTCCTGCCAGTGCCATGGCAAACAGATATTTCTCTGTTACATATGTTTTTCGCTTGATCGGCAGAGTCATCAGATAGGTCATACCATGCTGGTATTCGTCATAGCTGATTGTACTGATGGTAAAAAGTCCGAATAAAAACGGAAAGAATCCAAGAATAGACTGTCCCATGCTGTTGTCCATTACAGCCAACAACCCATAAAAAACAAGCACAGCGCCAAACATTTTCCCCTGATTTTTCAATAATTTCCAGTCTTTGATAAAAAAAGCTTTCATGCTATCTCCCTCCTGCCATAATCATCAGAACCTGATCAACACTGCCCTTTTCAACAGCAATCTGTGGCCAGTTCTCCATATAGTACTGCTTCTGATTGGTCAGACACGCATAGCCATACGACTCTTCCTTTTCCTTCAGGATCCATTCTTTGTCAAGTGTTTCGTACTGCTCCGGCGTCACTTTCAGGATTCCATACTGCTCCATCAGCACATCTGTCTGCTCATGAAAATGAATCTGCCCCTGATCGATCAGATAAATATCATCACACAATCCTTCCAGATCTGAAGAAATATGTGAACTGATCAGGATTGACCGGTCACCTGGGATCATAAACTCCCGCAGCAGATCCAGAATCTCATCTCTTACCATCACATCCAATCCGGCGGTAGGCTCATCCAGGATCAACAGTCTGGCATCTCTGTTACAGATTGCTGTAAGTACCTTTAATTTGGCTTTCATACCTGTAGAGAATTCCCTGATTTTTTTATCCATGGGGAGCGAAAAACGTTCGCAGTAATTGCAGAACCGCTCCTTATCAAAAGCCAGATACAGAGCTTCCAGAATCGGGAGCAGATCTTTGATCGTCAGATATTCAGAAAATCCCGCATCTGACAGTACCACACCAATTTGCTGCCGTTCCTCTATCGTTAGTTCACTGACTGGATGCTCAAAAACAGCTACCTCACCGCTCTCTGGACGGATCAGTCCAAGAATCAACTTAAAAGTCGTACTTTTACCTGCTCCATTAGCACCGATCAATGCGGTAATCTGTCCTTCTCTTATCTCCATGGAACAATCCAGCTGGAAGCTCGAATATGTTTTCTTTGCATGCTCTAATCTGATCATGATAAATCCTCCAATATGAGTTCAAATGTATCAGCCAGCTCCTGATTACTAAGGCCAAGGCTTCGTCCTTTTCGGGCAGCCTGCTCAAGCAGATTTTCTACTTCCTGTTTTTGCTGCTCTAAAAATAATTCCTGACAGGCGGATGATACAAAGCTCCCCTTGCCATGTACGGTTCTGACAAATCCTGCCTGCTCCAGATCGTCATAGGCTTTTTTGACCGTCAATGCGCTGATCCTTAACTCTTTGGCCAGAGCACGCACCGAAGGAAGCGGCTCGCCTTCTTTCATCTGCCCGGTACTGATCAATGTCCGGAACTGTCTGGATAACTGCTCATAGATCGGTTCCATTGAGGAATGATTGATAATCAAGTTCATATGAGTTCCTCCTTGTAATAAACAGTATATAACAGCATAGAACTGTTGTCAACTGTTATATGCTGTTTATCTGTAAAATTATATAAAAATACCGCCGAATTATCTATCAGAATAATTCGACGGTCATATAAATCTATTTTCATTATCTATTCTGTAAAATCATCAGAATCAGTCTGCCACTCCGGTCTCACATCCTCATTGATCGGATGACTGTTTACTGCCGGGTTGCTGTAACGCTGCTCAGTGATTTCACGATAGAAAGCAGCACGCGCAGATTCCGTATACGGAGTGATCCAGAAGAATCCGATTCCCAGTGTCAGAATTCCCAACAATTCCCATCCCAGGAAGCTAAGATCCAGGCAGAACAGACGCCACTTATTTCCCATCATGATCCGTTTGGATTCGGTAATCGCTTCCATCACTGACAAATCTTCGTTTTCTGCCATAATATAGGGTGTCATAGCATATCGATACAAAGCAATATATCCGGGAATCACAAACAGGATGGACCAGAGCATAACCATCATGCCGCGGAAGAACTGCATACAGAAGCCTTCCCAGAGTCTGCGGATATGGGAAAACAGATTTCCCACAGACGGATCATTGTCATCGGTCACATTCAGAAAAAACTGAGCATATCCAAGCGTCACTGCTCCACCGATCACAATATGGATCAATGCCATGACCAGCACCGTAATTCCTATTCCCATAAAAACAGGAAGAACTGTATCATAAACACCTGCGTTCTTCAACTGATCCACCAGATCTGTATTGCTTGTGCCCGTCTGAGTAAATATCTCGGTACTGTAGCTGACATCCATGACCGCACCCAACAGTCCTCCAAGAAAACCAACAACAATGGCCGGAAACCATCGCCCACGCAGGTTCTCTCTTGCAATTTTTCTAAAATCTCTTGATAGTAACATGTCTCTCTCCTGTTATTTCTTCTTTCGTATACAATGCTCTTATCTGGCGGTCGTTTCATAAAGAGAACAACATTTATCTGCCAGACAGACGATCACCGCCTCCCTGCTCTTAGGAATCTGCCAGGGAATCAGCGGCCACATATGGCTCCTGATAATATTTTCTTCTTTGACTCCCATAGGAAAATGCTGTCTTGCATTTTTCCATGCTCGGGAAGGGTGGCTGAATCCATGCCATCTGTGCCAGGTACTCTTCTCATGCCAGTCATACAGATAAAAATCATGAAGAAGAGCTCCTGTTAGCAACGCACGCTCATTGGCACTTAAATGTAGATGCTTATTGATCCAGAAACTTAATTTTACCACATTCATGCAATGCTCATAGGTAGATGTTCTTCCATGCTGCACAAACCCATGCATGGACTGTACCTTGCTGTCTTCCTGATATTGCTTCAGGATCTGATGGATCTTTTGTCGGTCTTCCTTGGTCAAATGAAATAAGAACATACGATCATCCTTTTATTTTCTTGCGATCACATACCAGGTTTTACTGTAATTTCCTTCATTTTCCAGGAAATGATTGGAACATTTTTCCACGCGAAACCCATTTTTACAAAGCAACTCACAGACGGCCTTCTCATCATGAACGATCTCTTTGATGTTTTCCTCGAACTGCCTGATTCCATTTTCGAACACAGTCGTCTTCAGATTGATCCTTCCATCCGGGTCATGGGTTACCATAAACTGTGCCTTCACCGTATCGCTGAAATCAAGATCGATAGGCTCTTCCATAGGAACTTCCTTCTCGTTGAGAATATCAAATATAAAATAACCACCGTCTTCCAGATCATTATATACGTTGGCAAAGATCCGGTCAATATCAGAAAGCTCCATGATATGATTTAGGGCATCACCTGTACAGGTCACAAGATCGAACTTCTGATCCGGCCGGTAAGTGATCATATCTGCCACGTCATAATGAATCTTCGGATTACGCTCTCGTGCAATTGCGATCATCCCTTCTGAAAAGTCCATGCCGCTGGCATTGATCCCATGAGCATGCAGGATCTCACAGAGGACGCCGGTTCCACAGGCGAGGTCGAGACTTTTCTCAATATGGATCTGATTCTGTTCCATCCATGTTAATAGTTGTTCACCAAATGCCTCCGGAAAGTAATTCCAGCCAAACTGGTTGTACACATTGCAAAATGCTTTACTATAACTCATCGTATTCACTCTTATATAAAATAATCTCACCGGCTGCACGGGTCTTTGCAAGATCAATGACCCTCTGATTCTCACTTCCCCGATACTGCAGGGTCAGGTTTCGTTCTGCCATCAGAAAAGGACCGTCTACCAGTACATCGGCCAGCTCCAGAAGACGCTGTACGCCTGGTTCTTCCATTTTCAGAAGCTGTTCATACAAGTAGCCAGTATAGATCATCAGATGCTTGTGCATGGCTTTGACCGCCTCTGCAACAGGAACCAGTGCCTCCGCCTGACAAAATGGTTCGCCGCCGGAGAAGGTCACACCGGACAGCAGCGGATTCTGTCTGATGCTCTCCAGGATCTGCTCCACATCAGCAATATGGCCGCCTGCAAAATCATGGGTCTGCGGATTATGGCAGCCAGGACAATGATGGGGACATCCCTGTGTAAAGATCACATAACGGAT
>ERZ773162.1488-NODE-1488-length-18480-cov-37.047490_pt1 | contig 18480 bp, 16 predicted proteins | sample MGYA00511113_ERZ773162 | MGnify/ENA primary metagenome ERZ773162 (study PRJEB29015, sample SAMEA2737807) | human gut metagenome | biome: human gut; feature: human-associated habitat; material: faeces | place: China | collected 2012 ... | reverse complement strand
AAAAATAGGTAATATTAAAAGGGATTTTATGCGCTTTTTTTATTGCACAAAAATAATGATAAAATAATTTTAAATTTATTTTCATAATAACAAAAATAGCGCCAACTTAAAGAATGCATAATTTTTTAAGTTGACGCCATTGCGCACAATGTGCGGTTTTTAATTGATTTGTTTTTTCAATCATTGTATGAGTATTTTCTTGTAAGCCAGCGAGAATAAACATTTAAAATGTTTGGAGCTTTTTTGCTTCTTTCGATATCTTCATTTATATGTTCTAAAAGAGAATTGAATACACGATCATCGTCACCCTTTTCATGATTATAAACATAAAATAACATTTGAATGATTCCTTTTTGTGGGACTTTTATGTCTATTGTATAATCGGGTGAAATGATAGGATGATCTTTATCTCGTTGTAGATATTGTTTGTCTATATCAACATTAATATCATCTAAAAAATGACGTACTTCTTCATTACCACATTCTTTTAGTTTCTTAACTTCTTGTCTTATACTTTCTGTAATATACCCTGATAAAATGAAATTTTCTAAAGTTGTATATTTAATAAGCTCTTCTAAATTATAATCATCTTCCATAAGATTATTTCCTTTCATTTTTTTGTAGGATGATTTAAATAGACCAAATATGAAAGGATTACTTTTTGAATGACCTATTTAAAGTAATAAGAAAAACCTTTTGTTTTTTTGACTAACCTCCTTTATAATTATCTAATTCTATAGGTTCTTTTCCTTTATCTGTCGTATCTCTATCTTCCTATTATGTATATTGTCTTTTTTCGTCTGATTTTCTTTTTAATATAAGTTGATGATTATTATCGATTTCAAAACCAATATATTAAATCGAGTTTCTTTCCTACTTTTGCAACATGAATGTTTATTATTATAAGTATAACAATAATTTAAATGAACAAAACACTGCCTTGATCTATAAAACCTAAACGGCAACATTAATTATTTTCAATGAGTTCTTTTATTTAAATCTGTAATTTCTCGTTCTGTTCGTCGCATAACTATGCTCCAAAATGATCTTTTTTAAAATGTTTATAATAAATAATAAAGAGAAAGGAAGTTGTAAACCAAGTGATTGGATAAGAAATAACAACACCTTTTAATGTTGGATAATGAGGAGAAATAAAGGTTACCCAAGCAACACGCAAAACACAAATACCAATACAGACAAGAAGCATTGGTTTAAAAGATTCGCCACATCCTCTCATTGTTCCAGAAAAAATTTCTACACAACAGTAAGAAAAATAGAAAGGCATTAAAAAGAGTATTAAACTTTGACATTGATTAATGATGGCTGGATCAGATGAAAAGAGTTTTGTAATATAACTTCCCCCAAAACATAAGATCACACTTAAAGAAACTGCCATTGTTAAGGCAATCGCTAAAGCTGTTTTCGCTCCTTTTTGAATACGTTTATATTGATGAGCACCATAGTTTTGTCCTACAAAAGTTGTAATGGCGGCACCAATGGCTGCCATAGCCATCCAAAATAAAGCATCAATCTTTACATAGACTGACCATGAAGCAATGGTTTGAGTTCCAAAGGCATTAATATGTGTTTGTAAGACGATATTGGCGATACTATACATTGTTGATTGAATTCCAGCAGGAGCTCCAATTTGGACAATTTTCTTTAATACAGGTAAATGAAATTTAATTTTTGATAATGTAAGTTGATAGATATTTTTAGAAAACATTAGTTGAATTGTGACTAAAATCGCACATACTGTTTGAGCAATAAAAGTCGCAATCGCTGCCCCAGCAATACCTTTATGTAAAATAACAACTAAAACAAAATCAAAAACAACATTAACAATACTACAAATAATTAAATAATAAAGTGGTCTTTTACTATCTCCCACAGCTCTTAAAATTCCTGAACCAATATTATAAATAGCTCCAGGAATCATCCCTAAAAAGTAAAGTCTCATATAAAGACTGGCATCATTTAAAATATCATGAGGAACACCAATAGCATCTAAACATTGATAAGAAAAGAATAAACCAAAAAGCATCATGATAATTCCACTAACAATAGCAAGCATATATGAAGTATGGACTGCTTGATGTATCTTATCTTTATTCTGAGCTCCATAATATTGAGCAATAACAACAGAAGCTCCAGTTGATAAACCAACATAGAAGTTAACAACTAAGTTTGTCAAATTCCCTGTTGAACCAACAGCAGCAAGAGCATTTGTCCCACAAGCTTGACCAACAATAATGGTATCAACGGTATTATATAGTTGTTGAAAAAAGCTCCCAATTAATATTGGAAAAAAGAAAAAAAGTAATTGTTTCCAAATAACTCCCTTAGTAAAATCTTGTGTTTTATTCATAGATTCCCCTCCTATAATAAAAAACACCAAAAGGTGCATTGTTTGAAATAATGGTAGCACATAATTTTTGACAAAACAACCAAAGAAGAAACATCAAAAAGTAAAATAAAGTTCATATTTCTTCTTTATGATAATACACGAAAGGAGGAACAAGAACTTACTTAAACAAAACTTAATTATAAACTTTCCTTTTTAAAAAAGATAATAATAGATTAAAAAACAGATTCTCCCCCTCCCTTTTGAATCTGTTTTTTTGTGCAGAATATATAAACAACATTCATTGATTATGGTACAATAAATAAAAGAACATTTTGAATATAAAAGTAAATTAAAATGAAATAATTTTTGTATGAATAAAGTTTTAAAAAGATACAAAAATCGCAAATTCTAATGACTATAATAGGAGATGTTAATAAGAAAAAATGATGAAGTTAGAGTTTTAAACATGATATTATTTTAAAGATGGGAGAAGAAAGTATGAGTAAAAAAACAGTTCAAAAAAGTAAAAAAAGAACAACAAGAACGAATAAAAAAAGAACAACGGGTGTAAAGGCCAATACGGTTGTTAAATCGGCACCAGTTACCAGTGAAAAGGTAACTGAAGTCAAACCAGTAGAAGTACCAAAAAAAGTTGATACTGTTGAATCAACACCAAAGACAACTGTTCAACCAAAAGAAACAAGTGAAAAAGTTGTTGCTGCTGAATCAGCACCAGCTGTAAAAACAGCGCCTGCTAAGAAAGCGACTACTAAAAAGGCTACAGCTGCTAAATCAACAACAGCTACAAGTAAAAAGACAGCTACTGCAAAATCAAAAACAACAACTGAAAAAGTTGCTGCCAAAACAACATCAACAAAAAAAACAGCTTCTACTAAGAAAGCAACTACTAAAAAGACAACCACTGCTAAATCAACAACAGCTACAAGTAAAAAAACAACTACTGCTAAACCAAAATCTATAAAAAGTGAAACACCTGTTGAGGCTAAACCAACAGAAGTTATTCAAGAAGTTCCTGTTGAAAAATCACAACCGATTGATTTAGGACCTCGTAGAAGTGTTGCTTTTATTGGTTCAGAATGTTATCCATTTGTAAAAACGGGTGGATTAGGGGATGTTATGTCAGCTCTTCCAAAGAGTTTAGCTAAATTAAATATGGATGTTAAAGTTATTATTCCAAGATATAAATGTATTCCACAAAAATTCCAAGAAAAGATGGAATATAAAGGATCATTTTATATGGATCTATGTGCAGATGGAAAACAATATTATGTAGGTATTATGGAATATCAAGAAGATGGTGTTGTTTATGATTTTATCGATAATGATGAATTCTTCTCATGGGGAAATCCATATACGAATCTTATCGATGATATTCCTAAGTTCTGTTATTTTAGTAAAGCAGCTCTTGCAGCACTTAATTATTTAAATTGGACACCTGATATTGTACATTGTCATGATTGGCAAGCAGCTTTAGTTCCTCTTTATTTAAGAACAAGCTTTAAAGATACAAATGTAGGACGTGCAGGTGCTGTTCTTACAATTCATAACTTAAGATTCCAAGGTATCTATGATCGAAAAACAATTCAATATTGGTCAGATCTTCCTGATTATGTCTTCAATAAAGATTGTATGACACAAAATTGGTTAGATGCGAATATGTTAAAAGGTGGTATCACTTATTGTAATAAATTAACAACAGTAAGTAATACGTATGCTGGAGAAATTCAAACAGAAGAATATGGTGAAGGTCTTGAAGAACATTTGAGATATCATAGTAGTAAGATTTTAGGAATTGTTAATGGTATTGATACGGATATTTGGAATCCAGCAACAGATAAACTTTTAGCTGCGCAATATGATAGTCAATCTGTTATCAAGAATAAAAAAGCGAATAAAAAAGCACTTCAAGAATCATTAGGATTAGAAGTTGATGATCATAAAATTGTCATTGGACTTATTTCACGTCTTACAAATCAAAAAGGTCTTGATCTTGTTAATGATGTTATTCCAAGTATTATGGATGAACATACACAAGTTGTTGTTTTAGGTACAGGAGATACGATGTATGAAGATGCTTTCCGTTATTATGAAAATAAATATAAAGGAAACTTCTGTGCATATATTGCTTACAATGAAAACGTCGCTCACAATATTTATGCAGGATGTGATGCTTTACTAGTACCATCAAGATTTGAACCATGTGGACTTACACAACTTATTAGTATGAGATATGGTTCTATCCCAATTGTAAGAGAAACGGGTGGACTTAAAGATACTGTACAACCTTATAATCTATTTGATAATACAGGTAATGGTTTTACATTTGATCGCTATGAAAGTGGACTTCTTTATGATGCCATCAATCGTGCTAAAACACTTTATTTTGAAAATAGAAAATATTGGGATGAAATGGTTGTTCGTGATATGAATAAAGATGTCTCTTGGCAACAAAGCGCAAAACAATACAAAGATATGTATGTAGAATTAACACCAAAATATTAAAGCAATTTAAAAATGCAATGTTATTTAACGTTGCATTTTTTTATCCCATAATTTTTGACAAAACAAACAAGAAAGAAACATGAAAAAGTTAAATAAAATTCATAAAACTTATCTATGATAATACACGAAAGGAGGAACAAGAACTTACTTAAACTCAAAACTTAATTATCAATTTCCCTTTTTAAAAAATAATAATAGATAATAGTAAAAAGCAGATCTTTTCCCTTCCCTTGGATCTGTTTTTTTGTTGTAACAATAAAAATTGCATTGTAACAATCTAATTGTTACAATGCAAAAACTGATGTTACAATCTAAAATACCAATAAAATCAAATGATAAACAACAAAGGAAGCAAGCCAAGCAATGAAACATTGTCCAAAGACAACAATCAATGCCCAATTACCACCAAGTTCTCTTTTGATTGCTGCAATAGCAGCAATACAAGGCGTATAAAGTAAACAGAAAATAAGTAACGATAAGGCTGCTGGTGTTGTAAGTGACATAAGTAATGAATGTGTTGAACCATAAAGAATAGATAATGTGGAAACAACACTTTCTTTAGCCATAAATCCAGAAATTAATGCCGTAGAAATACGCCAATCACCAAATCCTAATGGTTTAAATATTGGAGCAATATAACCAGCAAGAATAGCTAGAATACTATCTTTTGATTCAGTAACAATATTAAATCTTAAATCAAAAGTTTGTAAGAACCAAATAACAATGGTTGCAACAAAGATAACTGTAAAAGCTCTTTGTAAGAAATCTTTAGCTTTTTCCCATAACAATTGACAAACATTTTTAGCACCAGGCATACGATAATTTGGAAGTTCCATAACAAAAGGAACAGGTTCTCCTTTAAACAAGGAACCTTTTAAAATAAGAGCAAAAATAATACCTGTTAAAATTCCAAAAACGTATAAGAATATCATAACAAGTGCGCCTTTACCTGGGAAAAAGACTGAGGTAAAGAAAGCATAGATTGGTAGTTTTGCTGAACATGACATAAATGGTGTAAGGATAATGGTCATTTGTCGATCTCTTCTTGAAGAAAGTGTACGACTTGCCATAACTCCAGGAACGGTACATCCAAAACCAATAAGCATAGGGACAATACTTCTCCCAGATAACCCTATTTTTCTAAGTAGTTTATCCATGATAAATGCTACACGAGCCATATAACCACTATCTTCGAGAATTGATAAAAAGAAAAATAAAGTAACGATAATTGGTAAGAAACTTAAAACAGTTCCTACCCCATTAAAAATCCCATCAATGATTAAAGAATGCAAAGCAACATTAATTTGAGCATTTGTGAGTAAAGTGTCAACATAATTTGTGACAACAGTCACCCCACTTTCTAAAACTCCTTGTAAAAAAGCTCCAATAACATTAAATGTTAGAAAGAAAACAATTCCCATGATTCCAATAAAAGCAGGAATTCCTGTATATTTTCCTGTTAAGAATTGATCAATTTTTTGACTTCTTAATCTTTCTTTACTTTCATGTGGTTTTTTTACAGTTTGTTTACAAATATCTGTAATATAATGAAATCTATTACTTGCTATAGCGGCAGAACAATCAAGACTACTTTCTTCTTCTAATTGAATACGAATGTGTTCTAAAGTTTCTTTTTCATTTTGACTTAGATCAAGTTGTTCTAATAAAAGTTCATCTTTTTCAACAAGTTTACTTGCTGCAAAACGTAATGGAATCTTTGCGTTTGAGGCATGATCTTCAATTAAATGTTCAATCGCATTTAAACAACGATCAATCGCTTTGTTTTGTTGATTGTCTATATGTTGATAGAATTGAGGTCTTTCTTGATAATAAGCAACATGTAAAACATGACTGACAAGTTCATCAATTCCTTCTCCTTTTGCTGCAGAAATAGGAATAACAGGAACACCTAAGTATTCTTCTAAATCATTGATTAATACAGTTCCCCCATTACCTAACATTTCATCCATCATATTTAAAGCGACAACCATTGGCATATTAAGTTCTAAAAGTTGCATTGTAAGATATAGATTTCTTTCAATGTTTGTAGCATCTACAATATTGATAATTGCCTTTGGTCTTTCTCTTAATAAGAAGTTTCTTGTTACGATTTCTTCACTACTATAAGGTGACATGGAATAAATACCTGGTAAATCAGTAATTAGAGTATTTTGATACCCTTTAATTCTTCCATCTTTACGATCAACAGTAACTCCAGGAAAGTTACCAACATGTTGATTTGAACCTGTAAGTTGATTGAATAGTGTGGTTTTACCACAGTTTTGATTTCCTACTAAAGCAAATGTGAGTAAATCACTTTCATGATAGATTTGATGATCATTCATTTTATGATAACTAGATTCACCATAGCCAGGGTGATCTTTATGTTGAAAAATGAATGAATCATTTTTATTTTCTGTTTGTTTAGTTATTTCTTTAATTTCAATTTTATGAGCATCTTCTTTTCTTAAAGTAAGCTCATAATCATGTATTTTAATTTCAATAGGATCACCCATAGGTGCATATTTTACCATGGTAATCTCTGTACCCTGAATCAATCCCATATCTAAAAAGTGTTGTCTTAATGCTCCTTCTCCTCCAACAGAGAGAATAACAGCACATTTTCCGATAGCCAATTCCTCTAATTTCATATTTTTCCCTCTTTCATTTATAAGGGTAACTTTTAAATGAAAGAATTGCAATGGTGAAACACTTTTTTTAACATAATTATTCCATTTTATCATTAAAGTCAAACAATATATTAAAGTTGGAGGTAGAAATGTATGATAAAAAATGCACTATTAAGTTTAAAGAAAAATATTGGAAAAACGATTTTATTATTTGTAATTATTGTTGTTATTACCAATCTCGTCATTGCTGGTTTATCCATTCAATCAGCAACACAAAAATCAATGGATCAAATACGAAGTAGTTTAGGAAATGATGTGACGTTATCTGTTGATTTTAGAAATATGATGAAAAATAGAGAACCAGGTGAATCAGTAAGTAATGAAAATACACTTACAACAACTATGGCAGATACTTTAAAAGATTTAAAGTATGTAGAAAATTATAATTATCAAATTTCCACATCAGCTAATAGTGATTCTATTAATGCTGTTGAAAGTGAAACGGATAATAATCAACAAGATACAAATAGACCTGATAATCAAAAAAACCAAAATTCAACTCAAGGTGATTTTACAATCAGTGCCAACACAACAATGAAGTATTTAGATTCTTTTACCAATAACAATTATAAAATTACAGATGGACGTTTGCTTACAACACAAGATCAAAATACTAATAATTGTGTTATTGAAACAAATCTAGCAAGTGATAATAATTTAAAAGTTGGAGACACTTTTACAATTAATACAACAGTAAATAATGAAACCATCACTCAAGAACTTACGATAGTTGGTTTATATGAAATTCAATCAACAGATAATATAGGTGGTGCTCATTTCAATAATCCAGTTAATACGATTTATACAGATTTATCAGTTGGACAAACACTTACTGGAAGTAGTGAAAACATTACATCAGCAATTTATTATTTAGATGATCCAGAAAATGCAGAAGCTTTTGTAGAACTTGCGAAAAAGAAAAGTGATATTGATTTTGATACATTCTCATTAGATGCCAATGATCGTCTTTATCAACAAAATGCTTCTTCTCTTGAAAGTATGCAATCATTCGCAAAGATGTTTGTATGGATCGTAGTGATTGCTGGTAGTGCAATTCTTTGTTTAATTTTAGCTCTAACAATTAGAAATAGATATTATGAAATTGGTGTTCTTTTATCACTTGGACAAAGTAAAGTTAAAATTATTGCTCAACAACTTATTGAAATAGGGTTAATTGCAGTAGTTGCTTTTGTGATTTCTTTAGGTACAGGACAATTAACATCTCATTATATGGGTAATATGTTAGAAAGTGGTTCTTCCTCAAATGTCATGCAAATGGATCAAAAAGATGATCAACCAAATGATAATCAACAAAAAACAAATACACAAACAAAAGAAAATTTCCTAGGAAATATGATGGAAGGACCATCAAATCAAGAATTAGATGTTTCAATTACAGGTGAAAATGTCGTTCAACTTGCCGGTGTTACAGCAGCAATCTGTATTGTTTCTATTGCTGTACCTGCAGTCTATGTATTAAGACTTACACCTAGACAAATCTTATCTAGAAAGGAAGGTTAAGATGGAAAAGTTATTAGAATTAGAAAATGTAAGCTATAGTTATCAAGATGGTAAAGAAAAAAATAAAATTTTAGAACATGTTTCTTATTCATTTGAAAAAGGTAAAATATATGCTGTTGTTGGTGCGAGTGGAAGTGGGAAAACAACAACTCTTTCCCTTTCATCTGGTTTAGATAAACCAGATGAAAGGGAAAAGTCTTATTCAAAGGAAAAGATATTCAAGAAATAGGTTTAAATAAATATCGTCGAGAAGATATCTCTATTGTCTTTCAATCATATAACCTCATTTACTATATGAATGCTTTAGAAAATGTTATGTCTGCTTTAGAAATTGCAGGGATCAAAAGAAAAGATAAAAAAGAATATTGTTTATCTATTCTTGAACAACTTGGACTTTCCAAAGATGAATGTAAAAGAGATATTCGACAACTATCTGGAGGACAACAGCAAAGAGTTGCGATTGCACGTGCTATTGCAAGAGAAGTCGATTTGATCCTTTGTGATGAACCCACAGGTAACCTTGATGAAAAGAATTCAATAGAGATCATGAATACTTTCTTAGATTTAGCACATATTCATCATAAATGTGTTATTTTGGTAACCCATTCACCTACTCTAGCAAAGATGTGTGATGTGTCTTTAAGAATTAAAGAAGGGAAAATAGAAGCAAAACGTTAGGGTTTTGCTTTTAATATTTTTATATAATCAAGTTCTTTTAATAGATTTTGAATAAGCTAATAACTTTATTATTTGTAGGAAAGAGTTAATATCAAGTGATTCAAAAATAATACCGATTGAAATGTTTTTTTCTATCATTTTTTTGTATATTCAAGATAAAAAATACATATAATCGCAATAGTTATGTATTTTATAAAGTTTGAAATTACAAAACTATTCACAATATGAGGTTTATACGATTATAAAAGTAATTTATAATTCAACGATTTTGCTGCTACAAAGTAAAACGATTGGATTTATGTAAACACAAGAGATAAAATTTGAAAAAACACAAAAAAGAGAATATGATCAACTTTTAAAAATAAGAGATAATTATCCTAAGTATGTTGTAAGGATAAATGATTTTGCTGGTGATAACTATGAAGGTATCAAAAAAAGAATATGATAGATTTTATCTTTCCATCTTTAAAAAGTGTTTCAAATTCAAGTTGATTAGAAATATAAAAAATATCTGACCCATCAAGACTAGATAGAAGATGTCAATGTTCTATAAAACAACAATCATCAAAAGTGTTAAATAATAGAACAAGTTGACAAAAATTATTCTTACATAATTTTTTCTAGATATAAAAAATTTTTATAGCCTAGACACAGGTTCTTTTGAAATACGTTAAAAACAAAATGACAAGCCAAAATATTTAAGGCAAAACATAACATAAATAGAATTATCTTTTGTACAATATCATCTTAACTTAATGACATTCGTTTTCTGTACAGCCTTTTTATTCATACATTGGAATAAGTTTTCCAATATGCTTAACAATACGATGACATGAATCATTAACATAGTATGATGTGTTGGAAAAACCTACTAAATGACTATTTCTAGAGCTTGATAGATTTTCAAATAACTCCTTTATTAAAAAAGATGATATATAATTATAAACGTAATCCTTTAATATCTTTAATACGTGAAAGAATAATATTACAACTACAACTAATAACCCCTGGTAATGTATCAATAGTAGAATGTAAGAAATCCTCCATCTCACTATTAGAAGCAGCAACAGCGTGTACATGTAATTTGTTTTTTCCTGTAACACGATAAATTTGAGTAACAATATTATTTTGGTTTAATATTTCTATAACATCAGTAAACGAATTTAATAATGTTTCAATTTCAAAATAACAAGATATAGCACCACTTATTTTTTGAGGATTGATAATTGTTGTATATTCTTCAATAACCCCTTTTTTTTCTAATGCTTGAATTCTAGCTTTTACAGCAACTCTAGAAATCCCTACCTCTTTTCCGATATCAGAGTAAGAAAAACGTGCATTTTTTATTAATAATTGAACAATTTTTTGATCTATTTCATCAAGTCCATTTAAATACATAATCATTCCCCCGTTAATCATTTATTTAATACTATCATGCTCCTTATTATAAGTAAATCTTTTAAAAATTAGAGATATTGACTGAAAATAAATATTTGATTATAATACTTACAAAACGTAAGATAAATATTACGAAAGGAATATAAAAGATGAATAGAGATTTAACTAAAGGTTCAGTTTTAAAGTCTATGCTTCTTTTTTCAATTCCAATGATTTTAGGTGATTTACTTCAACAATGTTATAACATTGTTGATACATTGATTGTTGGTCAATTTCTTGGCAAAAATGCTCTAGCAAGTGTTGGCTCATCGTTTACCTTAATGACATTTATAACATCTATAATCCTTGGTTTATGTATGGGAAGTGGAGCGTTGTTTTCAATTAGATATGGACAAAAAGATGAAAAAGGATTACAGGAAGATGTATGTGCATCATTTTTCTTTATTGCACTCATCACGTTTATACTAACAGTAATATCTTATATTTTTCTTAATCAGCTTTCTGTTTTTTTACATGTTCCATATGAAGTGTGGGAAGATATGAAAGGCTATCTTATTGTTATTTTTATAGGAATACCAGCTATTTTTTTATATAACTATTTTGCTTCTTATTTAAGAGCTATTGGTAATTCAATGACTCCACTTATATTTTTAGCTGTTTCGGCAATACTTAATATTGCATTAGATTTATTTTTTGTTATTGTATTAAAATTAGGAGTTGAAGGTGCAGCTATTGCTACGGTTATTTCCCAATATCTTTCAGGTATTGGCATCAGTATTTACTCACTTATAAAAAATATACAGGTACGAGCAATTATGAAATTACAATATTTGCATTTAAAGAGGGTTCATAAAGTGATCTCATTTTCAGTTCTTACATGTATTCAACAATCAGTAATGAATTTAGGTATTTTAATGGTACAAGGGTTAGTGAATAGTTTTGGAACTGTAGTTATGGCAGCATTTGCTGCTGCTGTTAAAATTGATGCTTTTGCATATATGCCAGTACAAGATTTTGGGAATGCATTTTCGACTTTTATTGCTCAAAACTATGGTGCAAAAGAAAAAATGCGTATTCAATCAGGATTAAAATCAGCAGTTTGTCTTTCTATGGGATTTTGCATAATTATTTCAACTGTTGTATGTATTTTTGCTAAAGATTTAATGACTATTTTTATAGATGAAAAAGAAACAGAAATTATTATGGAAGGTGTCAAGTATTTAAAAATTGAAGGTGCTTTTTATTGTGGAATTGGTTGTTTGTTTTTGTTGTATGGTTTGTATCGTGCTTTAGGTAAACCTGGTATGAGTGTCATTCTTACAATATTTTCTTTAGGTACACGTGTTGTGTTAGCTTATGTTTTATCCGCAATTCCAGCGATTGGTGTTACTGGTATTTGGTGGTCTGTTCCTATTGGATGGGCACTTGCAGATTTAATAGGATTAATTTATTATAGGTGTAAAAAAAAGGAATTGCTTTCTTTTAATATTGGGTAGGAGCTGGGCATATAGGAAAAAATGTGATAAAAATTGCTCAGGAGTTAGATATGGATATTATGGTGTATACAAGAACGCCTAGAGAAGATCATGATGGAATTCATTATGTATCATTGGATACTTATTAAAGAATAGTGATTATATTTCTTTGCATTGTCCATTAACTAATCATATGTTTGTAGTTTGTCTTTTCTACATTTTCTGCTTTATAGGAAATGCATTTGTAGGATCCTATCGAGGAATCGGTAAAGTAGATGTCCCTTTTAAAGGAACAACGATGCATGTTACATTACGTGTTATTTTATCTTATTTACTTATTCATCAATTCTGTGGCTTTAGGTTGTGGTATCGGTTGGATATTTGTGAATATTTATCAAATATATGCATATAGAAAATTAAAGTTGTAAAAAAATAAGTAATAATTTAATAATCATAATAATAAAATCTATAATATAACCGCAATAATTTATAAAATAATATAGTTTTGCGGTTTAAAACCGCAAAACTATTGAACGCTATTTATTTTTGCGATAAAATCCATATAAAATGAGGTGATAATATGATAGAAAGACCGCTTTATTTAAATAAAATAATGCCTTTTGTTGATACACCTTTTGTTAAGATATTAACAGGTGTAAGAAGATGTGGTAAATCAACAATATTAAAGATGATCCAAAAAAAATTAAAAGAAGAACACCATATTACTGATGAACAAATTTTGAGTTATCGTTTTGATTCAATGGAATATGAAGATATGACATCAAAAGAGCTTTATCAAGAATTAAAAACAAAGATTTTAAATACTAAAAAAACATATTTATTCTTAGATGAAATTCAAGAAATAAATGGTTGGGAAAAAGTAGTAAATACACTCGCTTCTGATTATGATGTTGATATTTATATAACAGGTTCAAATTCTAGAATGATGTCTTCAGAAATATCAACATATTTAACAGGAAGGTATGTTACATTTTATATTTATACATTATCTTTTGATGAATATTTAACGTTTAAAAAAAGCTATTCAACAATTTATAATATTAAACAAGAGTTTAATCAATATGTACGTTTAGGTGGTTTCCCTGCGACACATTTACAAGAATACTCACAAGATGAAGTCTATACGATTGTAAGAGATATTTATAATTCCACAATATTTTCAGATATCGTTCGTCGAAATCAGGTAAAAAAAATAGATCAGTTAGAAAGAGTGGTAAAATATACTTTTAATAACGTTGGTAATACTTTTTCTGCTAAGTCAATTTCAAATTATTTAAAGTCTGAGCAAAGAAAAATAGATAACGAAACAGTTTATAGATATTTAGAAAAACTGCAAAAAGCTTATATTCTTCATAGATGTTCACGTTATGATTTACAAGGGAAATCTATTTTAAAAACACAAGAGAAATTTTATTTAGCTGATATTTCTTTAAGATATGCTGTTTTAGGATATACAATAGATAGCGTAGCATCATCATTGGAAAATATTGTTTATTTAGAATTTAAAAGAAGAGGGTATGATGTTTGTATTGGGAAGTATAAAGATAAAGAAATTGATTTTGTTGCAACAAAACAAAATGAGAAAATTTATGTTCAAGTGACACAAGAAATTAAATCTGAAAAAACACAAAAAAGGGAATATGAACAATTATTAGAAATTAAAGATAATTATCCTAAATATGTGGTTTTAACAGATGATTTTGCAGGTGGTAATTATCAAGGAATTAAAACAATGCATATAACAGATTTCTTATTAAGTAAGGAATATTAAAAACAGATGACTACACATGGAATCATCTGTTTTTTCTAATTATAATTAAAGCATTAAATTTGTTATTCCTACATTTTACTTAACTTCTATAGATTACGATTGTTAACTTACTAGAATATTTTATTTAAAACTGCTAAACTTTCTAGAAATGTATATCTATGTTACAATAAAAGTAGTAAATCATTAACAATGCGATGAGGAGATGAGTTTATGATTAAGAAAGAAAACTTACCTGAATGTCCTGTAGCAACAACTGTTTCTTTGATAGGAAGTAAATGGAAATTGTTGATTTTAAGAGATTTATTAACGGGGACAAAACGTTTTGGACAGTTAAAGAAATCATTACCTGATATTTCTCAAAAGGTATTGACGGAGTCTTTAAAATCAATGGTTGATGATGGAATTGTAGAACGTGTGGCTTATCCTGAAGTACCACCACGTGTAGAATATAGTTTAACAGATTTAGGAGAATCAATGAGACCAGTGATTTCTGTAATGGAACAATGGGGAAAGGAATATAAGGAAAGTATTTAAGTTATAAAAAAGCACCTTTTTTAATAAAGTTGTTCAAGCTAAATTAAAAGAAAAGGTGCAATACAATTATATATGATTAAAAATAATTTTGTATATCATTTTCTATTATTTGATGAAATTCATCAAATAATAGATTTTTTTTATCTTCTAAATGTCTTACTTCACAAATGATCAAATAAAGGATGATTTTGACGTAGATTAATTTGATAAGTGAGTTCTTTTAATTGATTAAAAAGTAAATGATGGTTTTGACAATAATCTATCATTTCTTTTTTCATAAAAGCAGGAATTATAAGATAAGCCAGATCGATTGTTTGTTGGTATAGGCTTTCTAAAGCATCCCAAACAGCAAGATTTAAAATAGTAATATTGATTTCATCTTGGAAAGATTGTTGATTAAGAATATGATAAATTGGTTTTAAAGCATAATCCCCATTACCAATAGAAATTTTTAATGATACTTTTTGATGATTCAAGTTTATTTTCATCAATTTTTCTTTCTCTTTTACCATATTATGAGCAATCATTAATACTTGTTTTCCTTTATCTGTAAACTGTGCCCCTTGATGATTTCGATAAATAATCTTATACCCTATTTCATTTTCAAAACTTTTAATGACATTACTTAAGTTTGGTTGTGAGACATAAAGATTTGTAGCTGCTTTGTTTAAAGAACCAAATTTTTCTATTGCTATTAAATATTCAAAAACTTCTAATTTCATCTAATCACCTCATTAGTATTATAATAAAAAGAGTTATAATATAAATTTATAATATTATATTTGAATTATATTTCTCAATAAATTTAAATCACTTTATACTTTGGGTGAGGTGATAGAGATGGAAACACAATTAATTAAAGGAAAACCGGTTAAAGTTATTATAGCTTTTGCCTTGCCTCTGTTGGAGTAATAAGTCCTGTTGTTGATTTATTATTAGGTCTTGCAATTGGATTAGCTAATGGGTTATCTATTGTAATAGCTCAAAAAATAGGTTCTAAACAAAGAACAGAATTAAAACAGGCAATGATTAATGGTTTATATATTATGATCGTATTAGGATTATCTATTACATGTATTGGACTTATGATTCAGTCTACTTTATTTCAATGGATGAATGTTTCTAAAGAGTTATTACCAGGAGCTCTTAGTTATGACAGTATTATTTTTATAGGAGCTTTGTTTAGTGCACTTTATAATTATGAATCTGCCCTTTTAAGAGCTTATGGAGATAGTGTAACACCTCTATTATTTTTAATTCTTTCAGCAATATTAAATATTGTTTTTGATTTAGTTTTTGTTTTGATTTTTCATTTAGGCATATCAGGAGTTGCACTTGCTACGGTTATTGCATAATTGATTTGTTGTTTATTATGTTATTTCTATATGAAAAAAAGATTAGATTTATTTTCTTTTAATAAAGAAGATTTTAAAATAGATTTTATTTGTATAAAAGAAAATCTAAAAGTAGGTTTACCGATGGCTTTTTTTCAATCTTTGCTTGCTATTAGTTTTTTAATTGTACAATCAGCTTTAAATTCATTAGGAAGTCAAGAAGTAGCTGCTTATACAGCAGCTTATAAGATGGATTCATTAATGATGCAGATGTTGGCGGGTTTTGGTACAGCCATGTCTACTTATACTACTCAAAATTATGGACAACATGCTTTTGAAAGAATTAAAGAAGGAAGTAAGTCTATGTTGGTTATTACTATTACTTTGAGTATTGTTGTTACTATTATGGCGCATCTTTTTAATAAGCAATTTATGATGTTATTCGTAAGTAAAAAAGAAATAGAAGTTATTCATTTGGGAATGAAATATATTTCTTTTACTTCTTGGTTTTATTTTGTTTTAGGTATTAATTTTATTGTTCGTTTTGTTTTAACAGGTTTAGGGGAAGCTTTTACTCCTTTAATAGTAGGTATTTTAGAAGTTATTGTGAGATGTTTAGGTACTTATTTTTTAGTTTATCCTTTAGGCTTTACAGGCATGACATATATTAATCCTTTATGCTGGATTACTTCTACTTTTTTAATTTGTTGTCTATATCCTTACTTATTACACAAAGCATTTAATGGAAAATGATTTATTTCATTTTCCATTGATGCTTTTTTAAATCAACATGATGATCATCTTTAAAAGTAATCCCTTCTTTTTCTAATAATTCTTTTTGTTCAAACCAACCAGGAACAAGCCTTCCTTGAAAATTAACGACACGATGACAAGGATAATGTCCATAATAGGAGGCATTTGCTAGTATTTTACCTACTAAACGACTATTTTTTTCTCTACCAATTAAACAAGCAATTTGTTTATATGTTGCTACACATCCTTTAGGTATTTCTCCTACTGTTTCTAATACTTGATAAATTAATTCTTCATTCATAATGATCATTCCTTTTACTTTAAATTATTATAAAAAATGAATGAAAGATAATCAATTTATGTTAGTATTATTTAAGGAAAAGGAAGAGGTAAATATGAAAATTGTTTTATTAAACGGAAGTCCACGTAGAGGTGGAAATACAGAAATTATGATTAATACATTTATGGAAAATGTTAAAGATCATGATGTTGTTAAATTAAATATTGCATCAATGAATATTAAAGGATGCTTAGGATGTAAGTATTGTTGGTCACATCAAGGGGAATGTGTTCAAAAAGATGATATGGAACAAGTGTGGACACATTTAAAAGAAGCAGATGTTCTGATCTTTGGATCACCAATTTATTGGTTTGACATGACAGCCCAATTAAAAACTGTTATAGATCGTATGTATGCAGGTGGAAGCACAGGGTTTCATTTCCACAAAACAGCTTTATTATTAGATGCTGGAGCTGATCATGTTTTTGATGCAGCAATAAGTCAATATAAAGCTATGATATCTTATTTAAAATGGGAAGATCTTGGTATTATTTGTGTTCCTAATATGGAAGATAAAGGAAGTATGAAAGAATCTTCAAAATTAGCAGAAGTTATTCAATTAGCGAAAAGTCTTTAAACAAGAGGGTTTAAAGTAATGAAAAAAGTTGCATTTATATGCGTTCACAATTCTTGTAGAAGTCAAATTGCTGAAGCTTTAGGAAAACATCTTGCAAGTGATGTTTTTGAAAGTTATTCAGCAGGAAGTGAAGTCAAAAATAAAATAAATCCAGATGCTGTTCGTTTAATGAAAAAGTTGTATGGAATAGATATGGAAAAAACACAACATCCAAAGTTGATCAATGAAATCCCTCAAGTAGATATGCTAATATCAATGGGATGTAATGTTGGTTGTTCTTTTGTTGGTAAAGAATTTGATGATAATTGGCAACTTGATGATCCAACTGGAAAAGATGATCAAAAATTTATAAAAGTGATTCATGAAATCAAAGAGAAAGTATTAAAACTTAAAGAAGAACTTACGGAATAAATATTTCGTAAGTTTTTTTACTTTTTTTAACAAAAAAAGAAGAAAAAAAGTAAAAAAATAAACGATATATATAGTAGGAGGAACTACTTATGCAACAATTAAATCTT
>ERZ773162.1448-NODE-1448-length-18963-cov-3.839909_pt1 | contig 18963 bp, 30 predicted proteins | sample MGYA00511113_ERZ773162 | MGnify/ENA primary metagenome ERZ773162 (study PRJEB29015, sample SAMEA2737807) | human gut metagenome | biome: human gut; feature: human-associated habitat; material: faeces | place: China | collected 2012 ... | reverse complement strand
TGCCGTGTCCACGATGCGGCCTCCGGCCTCTGGTCTGGGAGTTCGATAACGGGAGAGCCACGGCGTGCGGGTGCGGGACAGACTGTTATAGTCATTGGAGCGTGCGAGCGGAAAGTATTATGTCGGTCATAAAAAGATCTGATAACGGTAAGTCGGCTGAGGCGTATGATATTGATGAACTTAAAAATAACTGGAATCATTGGGTGAGGACAGGGGAGATACTGTTTACGCCGGGAAATGGGAGATGGTAATATAATTAACAATTTAAGACATGGATCATTATTTGGCTACAATTCAAACAATATTAGATAGATGTGATGATAACAACACATCTCCTAGTATTGATGACATGGAGATAATAAAAATAAACCTATGCAGAATAATTCAAACTCGTTACGGAATAACTCAGTTATGGTTCATTCCGTTGATAGAAAGAATACAGAATGCTTGTTGTAAACATCACAATGACGTTGATATGTTATGGGAAGATTTTGTTAAAAAATGACTGAATGGGAGGGATAAATATGAATACAAAAACAAGTAAAGAATATAAAGCGATAAAGAATTATATCCATAATGAGCTTGGACTTACCAAGGAAGATATAATCAATGCAATTAGACCTGAGATAAGACAATATGTTGAGAGATGTATGCGTAATACTTACGGAGATGATAATAATCTAGAGCGATGGATTAAGGTTATAGTGGAGAATAAGCTTAAAGAAAGAGATTTTAATGTCATTCCAAGAATGGTAGAAAAAGTATTACAAGATAAGATGTTAAACAATATAGAGATTATTATAAGAAACAAAGACTTAAATGATTGAAAATATGGGTAATAAGGATATTTTAGATAAGACAAGGATGAAGGGCATGAACCAAGGGATATGGCTGGCGGTTCAGGAGCTAGTCTATGCCGGGCGCTGGACGCAGGCCGCAGAAGAACTGGTGTCTTCTTGTGGATTGACCGAGGATGAATGTAGAAAGCTACAAGAGGAAAGTGGGTCGTTTGATGATGAAATGCTTGAGTTTATTGATACGATATTCGGTCGTAAGATAGATTTAGATGAGGATGATCAGATGATTGATATAGATATATCTACAATGAAAGTAGGTGATACATATAGCTTCATGAACAATCAAAAGGAGATGGTGGAGATCAAGGCTGTAAAAAGATCAAGGCTGGGGTGTAATGGATGTTATTTATCAAATAGCGAGATATTATGTAAGGGGTGTAATAAGAGTGAGCGTGAGACAAATGATAATATAATGGTCGTCAGGATAGATAAGATGGATGATGTATATCGTAATGATCGTCCTCTGGATTCGGGAATAGGCGTAGTTCACTCTTTTAGGATAAATAATAAAATTATAAAAGCGGTAGCATGTCAGACAGTCATTAGGAATGACATTTGTAGTAAATGTTGTTTTGTGGATACGAATATCTGTAGTAACATGAGATGCTTTAGTAGTGTTAGAGAGGATGATAAAAGTGTAATTTTTAAGAAAATAGAATTATGAGCGAGAATACGATCGATAAGGCTAAGGAGGAAGGCATAAGACAAGGGATATGGTTATGCATACAAAAGCTGGTGAGTTTGGAAAATCTTGGTATGGCAAGATATTTTATACTATCATTCAGATTTGACAAAAATGAATGTGAGGCGTTATTGGATAAAAATGATCCAAACGATAAAATGAATGAATTTATCGATGGATTTATATTTAATAGAAATAATCATATAAAAAAGTTGGATGATATAGGGTATCATAAGATAGGTGAAGTATTTAAATATGATATCGGTTCGCGAATAATAGAATTGGCGGTAATAGAGGATGACGGTAGCGGTTGTGATGGATGTATATTTAATGATAGGAATTATTATTGTAAGAATACTTGCTGTATTAATGTAGATAGAAAAGACAGTACGGATATTATATATAAAGAAGTAAAAAGATCATGAGTTTAATAGATAAATTAGAGGATTTGGTGGTTAAGGTAGACACCGAATACCAAGAGAAGATGGAGGCGGTGATCCGGGAGATAGTCCCGGGGATGCCGGAAGGGAATGTACGTCATGCCGCCGAGCTGATGTGCACGGACAGGATGGGGAATATGATGGACATAGATGTTTATATATTAAGGGAAGAAGATAGGCCTTATGAATGCCATTATCTAAAGGATCTATTGGAAGATAGGGTAGCTAGAATAGATAAGATGCATGAGGATAAAAGTTACACATACAATATAGATGATAATTATTGGTGCGCTACATGTGGTTCCCATTCTCATAAAAAGGATTCTGAGACAGGGTATTGCTGGCATTGCGATACGGTTAATTGGGTTAAAGAAGATGGAGCAGATGTTAGGGTATAATTACCAAAGAATAAATATGAATGATAGGAGAAAGGATAGTATTAACTATTAATAATGTTTATTTAATTTAATTCAAAAACAAAATGTCTACTTTTGTAGACACATAAAAATTGCATATATGAAAAAGAGTGAGTTTGTAAAGAAATTGGAGAAGATCATCGATATGGTTAAGACCGAAGATGATGGTTTCGAGTATGGTGGCAAAGTCATTTTCTATAAAGAAGATGATAGTAACTATGAAGTCTCGGTAATGAACATTGAGATGAATTTGGAAGTAGAAGCCAATGTTATGGCTGGTATGGATGATATGGATTTTACCTGCCTTATGAGTGAGGTTTATAAACAAAAGGCGGTAAAGGCTATAATGATGGAGAAGGATGACGATGAAGACAATTAATGAGATGACCGATCAGGAGATATATGATCTTACTGACGAGCAGATAGATAGATTGATCATAACAAGATGCGCTAAGGAGGGTGTTAGGTTTGTGGACGAACCTCCAGTTATGAAGACATACGACTATAAACCTATTTCTCCATCTAATTTCTTCTACCTTTTAGAAGGATTGAGCATAGCTGTTTTTAATCAGGATGATGCTATTAAAATAGCTAAGTTCTTAAGTAAGTTTGATTTATACAATACGATTTCACTATGTCCAATGAGAAGATATATAATAAGTTGGATATAATCAATATCAAACATATTCCAATGTTTGATACGAAAGATGAGGAGTCCTACAAATCTATAAAGGACAAGAATAATAAGATTGAGGAGGAGTATAAAGATCAGGTAGATAAATACAAGAAGGATATAAAAAGAATGAGTGAAATCCATGCCGAGATCTGGTCGAAGGTAATCGATGTAAGAAATAAGATTGATCATATGAATCATCTTAGATTCCTTTTTGTAAAGGAATATCTTCCGTTGGTGGATCATGATACGAATACGGCTATGACGTTTTTTAAGAAAGCTTATGACGTGGATGATGATACGGAAAGATATATTCGTGAAGGGATAAAGGATTACCCATTGTTTAACAACAACATAGATTAATAAGATGCACAATTGGTTTAAATGTACGGTTTCTTATGAGACCGATGCCGAGAATGGCATGAAGAAGAAGGTTAAGGAAGAATATTTAGTAGATGCTCTTTCTTATACCGAGTGTGAAGCTAGAATCATAGAGGAGATGAAACCGTTTATCTCCGGTGAGTTTGGCGTTGATATCAAACGATTCCGGATAGCGGAATTATTCGCCATGGATGGAGACCGGTTCTATAAGGTCACGGCTGATTATATTACGATAGACGAGAAATCGGGCAATGAGAAACGCAAGGCGTTTAACTACATCGTTCGGGCCAATGACCTTGATCATGCCAAAAAGAATTTCGAGGAAGGCATGAAAGGAACCATATCAGACTTCGTTGTCACTTGTATCAAGGAAGAGAAGAAACTGATGGACTTCTACGAGTTTGATGGTAAGATCAGGAATCCGGAGAAAAATGAGAATAGTAAGCAATAAAGCTAGCTATGAAACCACATCATCCATAGCCGAGAAGTTGATGGAGATAAGTAAGATGGAGGGTACGATTTATCGTATCCTCACATTATCTAATAAGACTTATCTGGCTTCTAAGTTAGGGTATAGCAGGTCCGGGTTCTATAAAAAAATACAGAACAGGAACTTTAATATCCGGGAGCTGGCTCAGATATTCGATACGATCATCAACTTCAAGGATCAAGATTGGACTGAGGGTAAGATTAATAGGCTTAAGAGGTATAGGGCTATGAGCCTTATGGAGTTCAACAAAAGTTATAAAAAGAAAAAGGCATGAGAGGTAGGATGTTACCGTGTGAGAGATGCGGAAGGATGGTAACCATAAGGAGTAAGGGGTTGTGTCCCGCATGCAGAGCCAAGGAGCTACCGCCAAAGGAAAGGGCGGCGATACGGGTGAAGGCCAAGCCAAAGGGGAAGAGCCTAGCCGTTTTCTTTGGCGCCCATGTGGCTAGATTGAGTATGACAAGGAGATCTGCTACCGGCACATACATACCATGCCCGGGGGTAAGCAACATATGCCACTTATACCCTAAACGGAAATATAAATCAGTTGCCGAGGATAATGATAACATTATCTACTTGACGGTTGATGAGCATACAAAATTCGATTATCTGTTAGATACGATGGATTTCAGCCGGCTCTTGGATGAGTTTGGCAACGTATGGCTGTTGGCAGCCAGAAGGATGAGGGATCTCGCACCTAAAGTCGAGGAGGATGGTAAATTAAAAACCAGATTATTATCATGGATAGAAGAAAACAAAGATTACTTTTAGACCTAGGATATAAGGCTATAAGTGACACAGTATATAGTTATGGGACGATCATAGAAGTCATAAGCGATCAAGAATCGTTTGATGAGATGAAAGTTCGTTTATCCGAGAGACACAATGTGGCTATTGCGGATGATGGAGAGATAGGATGTTCGGCTTTAGGCAAGATTTTAGGCAAGATAAAGGACGAGAATGCGTCGTCATATTATTGGCGATCATCATTACCAGTATTAAGATCATATCATACAGATCCTAAATTTACCGCTTTCTTTGGCATATTAGACGTTTTATCAACGGTCCCAAAGAAAGATATGGTCGAGGAGGAAAAGCCTGTTGAAGAGCCTAAAAACGAGCCTAACGAGGAGATGGAGGTTGAGTATGATCTGGAGACAGAGCAACAGTATTATGCCGCTGAATGGATCAAGGATATCCCGACACCTGTGTTATATAGAATGACTGTCGCCGGCAAGCGTGTTTATTATGAGATGGGGGCTGATGGGTATCCTATCATATATGACGGAGCTACCAATAATATAGCTAATGGGTATTGTGATACGTCTGGCGCTTTGGAGAAGTGGAAGAATGAGATGAGACTCAAGGGCAAGGACCCTGATGAGTACGCTAACTACAGGGCTGACTTAGGTACTATCATGCATTATCTATTTGGGTTGTATCTGACCGGGGTTAACATAAAGCTGATCCCGACATGGATCAGGAAGGTGGTCAAGGAAGCCAAGCTAAGAATAGACAAGTATAGGATGGAGCGGATATTAGTGGATAACATTGATGAACTGATAGAGGATCTGATATCATTCGCTATATTCTGCAAGGAAAGACATGTAAAACCTGTATTGATCGAGAAGATGTTGAGGTCAAGGAGATTGAAAGTAGCTTCTTCGGTAGACGCAGTGGTGGAGATGGATAGCGAGCCGGAGATGGTGGAGATAGAGGTCGAGACAGGAGAGTTCTATAAGACGGGAGCCAAGAAAGGTCAGCCTAAGACGGAGAAAAAGAAGATAAAGAGATGCAGGAGGATATTCGCTATATTGGACTTCAAATCAAACAGGAAAGGCAATTTCTATGACGAGTATGCTTTCCAACTTGAGTTATATAGAAGAATGATACTGGAGAACTATGGAAAGATATTGGAGATAGAGGAGATATATAACTTCGCTCCGGGTGATCCTACCGCAAAGACCAGCCAATATAAGTTGAAGAGACAGACTGACAACCCTATATTGAATATGGCTACCGTAGTATATCTTCAAGGTAAGTATAAGTTTGAGAAAACCAATTATACGGTTACGTCAAGGATCGGGTCTTTAGATATAGAGGGTGATTTTGAGTTGAATGGTTTGATAAGAAAAGAGTCGCTGAGAGATTATATATATAGAGTGATGAGTGAGAGGAGAGGATGATGGAATTTAGGGAGTTCAATAAGAGCGTTCATCGGTATGAGCTGGATCATAGCAAGCCAAGAAGGAAGCTGACGTGCCCGCAATGCGGCAAGGATAAGTGTTTTACGCCGTACGTGGACGTAACCACCGGTCAGATCGTTGGAGAGCAGTTTGGGGTGTGTGATCATAAAAATAAATGTGGTTACTTTAAATATCCAACAGGGAGCGAACTTGGGAACAATGATCTTTTTACCGATTCAAACAAAGTATTAAGGAGGTACAGACCTCCCGTGGATCCGGATATAGCCAACTGCATTCCGGTAAGCAAGATGTTTGAGACGCTTAATCCTTTCGAGACATCCGATCTTCAGGATTATCTATCCAATATCTTCGGATCGTATCATACCAATAGGGCATTTAGCTTGTATAAGGTGGGGATGATGAGATTCGGGGACTGGGGTAAGTGCTGTGTGTTCTGGCAACTGGATAAGAATTGGGTAGTGCGGACTGGGAAGATAATGGACTACGGGCCTGACGGGAAGAGGGTAAAGGTTCCCATGGATCATGTATGTTGGGTGCATATACTGGACGGTCAGGATTACCTGCTTAGGCAATGCCTGTTCGGGGAGTTTCTTATCAACTTCTATCCCAATGACGCTCCGGTGTATATAGTAGAGTCAGAGAAGACGGCTGTTATCTGTAACATCGTGTACCCTAGTAGGTTGTTTATGGCCTGTGGCGGTATCCATATGCTGAAAAGGGAGATGATAGAGACATTGGGTAGGAGGCGGATAGTCCTGTACCCGGATAAGGGCGACGCTTTCAACGAATGGAGAAAGAAGGTAGACAAGGATATGAGGGGGATGAATATAGAGATAAGTAATTTTCTAGAATCAAAACCCAATATAAATGAGGGAATGGATATAGCGGATTATTTTATTATTAAACAAATTTACAATGGCAAAGGTAGTTAACAATTACAAGAAATTCAAGGTGCTTGAAATAACAAGACAGGAGATGATGGATAAGCTCACCAGATATGGGTGCTTAGGTATTTGCGATATGTGTAACAGACCTACGTCCGTGGGCTATTATGTAGCGGTAATCAATCAATGGATGTGCGAGGACTGTTATAATGATTTCATCAAATCGGTTGACAGGTATGAGGAGGATATGAGAATAGAGAACAGAAATTTTGATAGATTCTGCAATCTATTTAATGTTGAGATAGAAGAAAAGGTATGAAAGAACTGTCTTTAGCCCAGAAAGCTATGTTAAACGGATCCGTATGTCCATATTGCAAGATCCCATCCACTATGATAAATACGGTGGAGGGGAAGCAAGTTGGGTGCGAGAAGTGTGGGGCTTGGATGAGATCCGATCCTTTTGGGAAACCGATGGGGAGGCTGGCTAAGCCGGATCTTCTTAGGAGTATGGATATGGTAATGACTGAGATTAATATATTTGCGTATAGGACAAAACGGGATGTACAGGATATTTACAAAAGCCTATCTGGTGAATTGGATATACCAATAGAACATGTATCCCCATATAAGATGTCTTTGCCATCACTACTTAATACCATGAGATATATTGAAAAGTATGGCGATAATCATATACGGATATATGATAGAACCATGGTAAAGAAGGCTTGCCCTAGGCACGGAGCGGTGGCGATCGGGAGCAACGCCTGCCACGGGTGCCCGGAGTTCCTGTTCCATGTGGTAAACGACACGACCGATACGGTGGTGTGTGATATGGATATGAGCTATGGCGACTGTATAAAGAAGAGAAATAATAAATTTGGTAGATAATATTAATTATATAAAAGATGAAGGTAATTTTTATTCATAAGCCTACTGGATATTATGTAGGAGGGTCGATGTTCGACAAGTCTTATTGCAAGGATAAGATGATAGAGAAAGGAATAAGTAAGGATCGAGCCGAGAAGTTAAGTGATATAATAGGCCCATACGCATGCATATGGGAGGTGGAGAACGGAGATGACCCTTATGAGAGTATGAGATCTAGGCTAAAGGATAAAGCTTCATATCTGGATGGAGAGGATCTTATCATGGAGAATTATGATGATGAGGAGGACGAAGAGGATGGGGAGATCGACTGAATATTACAGAACACATCCGGAAGCCAGAAAGAAGAAGGCTGAGACGGATAAGAAGATCAACGCCAGACCTGAGCAGAAAGCCAAGAGACGGGAGTTGGGTCGTAAGAACTACAAGACCGATAAGTTGAAGGGAAAGGCTTATCGGAAGGGGAAGGACCTATGCCATACAGCTAAGGGGTTAAGATATAAATCAAGATCAGCTAACAGAGGATCTAAATCCGATACGGCTGGCGATAGAAACGCAAGAGGATGAGTGAGGATAGGATATGGAGGTCATCCAAGGAGATTATCATGGATGCCTATGAGAGAATAAGAAAGTATCAGTCGGGAGAGCTTCTCCCGGCTCGTACTGGATACGCTTATCTTGACAAGGCGTTGCTGGGAGGGTTCTACCCACAACATGCGGTGGCTATCGGCGCCAGGCCCGGAGTCGGCAAGTCTTATTTGGCGCAGAAGATCATGAGCAATGTGATGAATGTCAATATCAATCCACAGGCAGATGATTATGTATGGTTAAGATGTGAGTTTGAAATGAACCCAGAAGATTTGATGTTGCGTTCACTATCAAAAAAAATGGGAAAGGATATACAAGATATTCTCCTTAACGAGATGTCTGATGAAGAGATAAAGGAAATGCAGAAATGTCTTAAGGAGGAAAACTCCAGCAGAATAACATACATCCCTAAACCATCAACCGTAGATGAGCTTCAAAACTTTCTGTGGAATGAGTATATGCCAATAAACAAAGCTAAAAAAATGGTATTCGTGTCTATAGATCATACGGCCCTGATACAAGGTTCAGGAGATGCCAAAAGGAATATCGACTCGTTGATAACCATGTGCAATATAGCTAAAAGGACTTTTCCTAATATTTTCTTTCTTATAATATCCCAACTCAATCGTGATATCGAAGGACGACGGGATCCAAAAGATCATATGCCAAAGCAATCTGATTTTTATCAATCAGATACATTGGGACAGTTATGTACGGCTATGGTAGCGTTAAATATCCCGAAGAGATACGGGTACTCCTCATACATGCAATTTCCGCAAGGATGGTATCCTAATCTGGAACGTTTTAAAAGTGAATCAAGGCGATCTTTCCGTGTGGATGGATTATTATTCCATCATATCGTAAAGGTCCGTCAACGGTCATTAGAGGAGATTGATGCGATACATGTAGATATCATGAAAGGATATGAGCGATATTATCCTGATGGAGGGGTGGTGCGCCAAGAAAGACCGGGAGGCTCGGATGCCCCCGTGGGTAGCGGCAAGCCGGACACGACCGTGGTGACGTTGCCGCCCCCGCCTCCCAGTATCCCGTTGGAGCAACAATATATACCGCCTAGTGATGATTTCAATGTAGTACATGACGAAACACCTTATTGACATGAGATTGAGACATAATTACTTGCTTGTAGTGATAAAGGTGCTGGAAATGTTCTTGAAGACCGTATTGTCGGTTGAGGATAAGATGGGGATAAAGGAAATTATATCCTCGTTAAAGGAAATGGCTAAATACAGCATCAGATATATCATAAATCGGGAACGGGAAAAGGAGATCATGAGTATCTGTGATGAGGTATCCAATAAAGTACAGGAGTATAAAAGGATAAATGACAACTCAATGATATTGGAATTGGAGAACCTAAAAAGGGAAGTTGTGGCGGTGGAGGATCTTCTTAGCTCATACAAGGGGGTTCTTGACGCCGAACTGGTGATAGCCGAGGATGATATCAGAATCATACGGGACAAGATCGCTATAAGCCTGAGGGAGGACGGGACATGCAAGAGCATGACTGACGCCGATAAAAGGGCTAGGGTGGACGTAAGATACGAGAGGGCGTTAGAGGATTATCGAATCCTTCTAAGATGCGCCAATACGGTTAGGGCTAAGATGTCGGTTGTAGGGCATCTTAACCAATCTATAAATCAATCTATATCAGTTGGTAGGGTTGGTATGGCTAATGAATCTTATACGGTAAAACAGTATGAAAAAGGGAAAGAGATTATCGAAAGCAGACGCCCTTAGGGTGTTGAGAAGGGCTTACAATCTAATAAAGAATGATAATTATGCATTTATGTGCATAGCAATAGAAAAGGCAGCGGTTGAATTATCACTTGCTGAAAGATCATGTGTGGCGTGTTATCTTATACCAGAACTGAAGATGTTCAAACCTGTAAACAGAAAAAAATGGAGATTTTTGGTTTCATTCATCAAAGAAAAACATAAGGTTACATATAATAGATACGCTAATAGATATATATAACGGAAATGATCATCCCGATATAGTCGAGAGGGTAGCCAGAAAGATCAGGTCAATATTTTAACTCATTAGCTTATGTATATAAATTTTGAACAGATGATGACATCAGGATTAACGATGTCTGATGTCGGGTATCTTTTGATGATCCGGCAGAAAGAGGAGATGGCTAGCGTCATTCCAAAGGAGAAAATAGATAGTTATAAAGCATCTGGTTATATCGAGCTTCAGAAGAATGGGAAGTGGAAGATAACGCCAAGGGGAGGGTCGCTGCTGATGCTGATAGAGACACCCGGTCTGACACCGGAGGTCGAGGGGATCCGGGACCGTATCGTTGGGGTATATAACGATATGGGGAAGGATACAGGGGCTATTAAGGAGGTAGAGAAAAGGCTCGTATGGTTCGTGGCTAATACCAACTTCAAGGAAGAACCTATAGTAAGAGCCGTAATATCCCACATAGATCTTAAACGTGAGTATACGATGAGATTGGATAACTTGATCTGGAAACCATCAAATGTGTATAGCGTGCATATGAGTTTATCGGAATCAACGTTATTCGATACGATCATAAAAATGTATGGCATGACGTCTGACTTGTATCTTAGGGAGAACAAGAACAAGGAGCTGGCATGGTTGTTCGCCATAAGCCGGCTTCCGGATCCCCCAAAGAGAATGGATAAGGAATACGCTATCACAGGCGATGTTAAGATGGATATCGAAAGGATATCGGATATAAAAAAAGAATTAGGTAGAAGATTGAAAATGTCGATTTAGTATGGAAAGAAAAGAAGTTGAAAAAGTAGTCAAGGAGGCGATATTCGAGAAGATGGGTGAATTTAATGGCCTTGATCATGCCGCTCAGATAATGAACGAGGATAAGCTGGGTACGGATATGGCTATGGATTCCCTTGATTTTGTAGAAGTCATAATGGAAGTGGAAAAGAAAACGGGTAAATATATACCCGATGAGACACTTAACGTCAAGCCTTATCACGAATTGACGGTAGGAGAGCTTATGGGTATGTTGTATGATTATCTAAAAGACAAATAAATGGATTTCGGATATGATGATTGGGAAGAGGGGCTAGAGACCCCTCTTGTCGATGATTGTGATGACGATCATGAGGAGGAAGAATATGATTTCAGTTAAGGAGTTAAGGCCGGGCAATCTTGTAAAAGACAAAGCTGGCGATATATGGAGAGTAGGGTGCGTTACCGGTATGCGTAATAAAAGTGGATCATTAATCCTTGAACGTGAGGTTGATGATGGGATAATGAAATGGTATTCAGGGGAAGATAATGTCATGCCTATTGAGATAGACGATAACCTTCTTGACGCTATCGGTTTCAAGAGTGACAAGAATAGGGACGTATATCGTGGACACGGGATGACCATGGAGGTTTTTGGCGACGAGTATTATCTCGGACTTAGGGATATGGAGGATGACCTGAGCGAGCTTATCCAGATAAGGTATTTGCATAACCTACAGAATATTTCGATGGATTTATATGAGCGTGACATAAATACGGAGAGGCTTTATGATCGTTCCGGAGAATAACTTGCTATGCAAGACGATAGGCGGTGAGAAGGTGCTTGCCGCATCCTACTCACAGATAGACACGTTTGTTCAATGTCCGTATAAGTGGTATAAGACTTACGTGGAGGGTCACAGATCCACGGAGAAGCACGAGGCTACGTCATATGGTACGGTTATCCACCAGACGATGGAGTACTTCTTCAAGAACGGATGCAGACCTTCTTATGAGGATATGAGTAAGGCTTTCAATTACTACGCCGATATAGAACAGATTCCTTTTGATAGCGTAAAATCCCAGATCGAGTCTATGCAACATGCGGCTAGGTTAATAAGATGGATTGTGGGGTTGTTTGAGAAGGACGCCGCTGGCAATTATAAGAAGGCATGGTCCGATCTTACGCCAATGGAAAAGGTGATCCGGGGGTCGAGACCGGCCGGCGTGGAGGAGAGCTTCGTCCTGCCCTATAAGCTACCCAAGCCCCTTACTTTGGATGGCGTGACGTACGATAAGGTACATATCATAGGATCGGTGGACTGGCGTGGAGAGTATAAGACAAAGGACAGGATAGCCATGTATACGATAGACTGGAAGTCCGGGAGAAAGTTATTCGATGAGGATAAGCTGCTTCACAATCTCCAGCATCCGATATACGCCTTCTACATACTGAGAAAGTACAAGGTATTGCCGGATATGTGCAGCTATTTCTTTACCCGCATGCTGGACAATCAGAACGTGAAGGTAGATAAGGAGAAAGTAGAGAGGTCGGTCAAGGAGCTTAACGATATTCTCCTTGATATGTATGATTTCGAGACAAATAAAATAGATAGCTATCAAGCTCACGTTTGGGACGATGCCAAACAAGGGTATAAGTACGAGAAGCGCTACCTAATGGGACGGCAACCAGCCTGCCTTGAACCCCGCCCCAAGCCCTTGTGTTTTTGGTGCGATTTCTCAATCCACAAACAAAACACATGTAGGTATTCATCGGATTGGGATGAGTCAAAAAGAAAGAATAAAAAAGATTAACTTTATTAAAAAGCCTAGGTAAATATCTAGGCTTTAATTATATTTGTGTCAATAAATAAATGATTATGGATAAAAACGAAAGAGAAAAACAGGTATTGGATCTTCTGATGTCTAGAAAGGATATCAGGAAATTGGTAGAGAAATCAAATGAATGTTACTCTAGGATGGATTTCGTTGGAGCCATGAGATACCGGCAAGAGATAAAGGATATCGTAGATCGAGAATCTAAAATCATGTTGACAAAAAGTGAGTCTTTGATAGGCTTGATGAATAATGCTGATAATGAATATAAATTCAATATGCTGGTATGGCTACATTCCATGATGTGTATGGCGGATGTATTTAACGGGATATTGGAGGATTTCAAGGATGGGGTAAGAAAAGCCAATGGCAACTCCAAGTTCGTTAAGTTCGATAATCTGGATCGGTTAATGGCAGAATGTAAGAAGGAGATTGATTACCTGATGAAAGGCACAAGTAAATCGTTCCAGATATCCTTCGCCGTAAGGAGCGATGAAATGAGAGAGATGATAGAGAATATGGTAGGGGATAATATCCGTGAGGGGTATGACGTGTTCAGTAAGGAGGCAGAGATGGTTAATGAGACGGATAGGGACAAGATCGAGGAGTTTAACAAAAGTCTGGCTCATGAATAAACACATATCAAGATGGCATATAAATTAAGATCATATCAAGAGGAATGCGTTAAAAGCATTTCAAGTTATATAAATTCCGATAGGAATGATCCGGTATTGGTTATAGGCCCAGTAGGTTGCGGGAAATCCTTGTTGATAGCGGAAGCGGCCAGATTGATGGGAGATAAGACACTGGTCTTACAACCATCAAAAGAATTGCTACAGCAGAATTATGATAAGCTTACATCATATGGCATACCGGCTACCATCTACTCCGCCTCCTGTGGCAAGAAAGAACTATCTAACATGATATACGCCACATTAGGATCTGTCAAGAAAGTTATTGGTCAGCTTAAGGAGATGGGGATCAGGAACGTGTTGATAGATGAGGCTCATGCCGGGTATAGCCCGGAGGACGGCAGTGAGTTCATGACATTCATGAATGAACTGAAACCGAAAAAGGTGATAGGGTTTACCGCTACACCATGCAGGCTTAAAACGATGTCGATAGGGCAGGTGTCATATTCCCAGCTTAATTTCATCACTCGTATGAGACCGGTATATTTCAAGAACCTAATCCATGTCATACAGGTGGAGGAGATGATAAGGCAAGGATTTTGGACACCTCTTAAATATGAGATATGGGATTTCAATGGAGATGCCCTTAAACTTAATTCTAACGGCTCCGAATATACGGCCGAGTCTATTAGTGAGGCGGTGAGAAAAAACGGCTTAAACAACCTTATTTTACGTCGGTTGATGGTATTAAAAGACGTATGCAGATCTATACTGGTGTTTATGGATTCTGTTGAGAGCTGCAATACCGCCGCCGAATGGATGAACGCAAAGATATGCGCTGGCATGGCGGAAGTGGTTCAAGGAGGCACGCCAAAGAAACAGCGGGAGGCTATAGTCGAGGGGTTCAAGTCAGGTAAGACGAAGGTAGTGTTCAACTATTCCGCCCTCGGTACGGGATTCGATCATCCGGGTCTGGATTGCGTGATAGTAGGAAGGCCGACATTCTCGTTCTCGTCGTTTTATCAGTGGCTTGGAAGGGCAGTCCGTATAAAAGACGGAAAGGATAGTGCTTTGGTCGTTGATTGTTGTAACAACTCGTCAAGGTTCGGTGATATAAGGAAACTTAGTATAGAGAACTACAAAGGATATGGATGGGGGATGTTTATCGGCGATAAGCTAATAACTAATATCCCGATGGGGGATAAGGTAACGAAAACAGATCTGGATATCAAAGCAGCCAAGAAAGATCGTAGGAGGGGGCTGGCGCAGGGCGTAACCGCCGCCCCTGTTCCCGGGAGACCGGATCATCCCCTTGGCTCTACGGTAATGACATTCGGGAAATATTGTGGGTGGATGTTGCATTCGATCCCAGTATCGTACTTCAAATTCATAAACGAGACATTTGACTGGGATAATGATAGGAACAAGGATATAAAAGAATACATAGATTTTTTAATCAAAAACAATAGATTATGACAGGATGTATATATCATGAGGCTGATCTTGACGGAGTAATGTCAGCGGCTATAGTAAAAAAGTATTTCAAAGGGGACATTGATCTTCTTCCTTACAATTATGGCAAGGAAATACCTGACGTGAATAAATATGATAAGGTATTTGTAGTTGACGTGTCATTTGGAAACAGAACAAGATTCCTTTTCGATGAGTGGAAGGATAAAGGTACAGATGTCATATGGATAGACCATCATAAGACAGCCATAGACGATATGAGGGATTACGAGGTAAAGGGCAAGAGGTGTATAGGGACGGCGGCCTGTGAGCTTACGTGGGAATATCTTTTCGATGACATCAAAACTCCTAATGTGGTAGAATTATTGAGTGCTTATGATGTATGGGATCACGACCGGTTCGAGTGGAGTGATGTCATGGCGTTCCAATACGGGATGAGGGGATATTGCGGTCTTGATGTAGACATTGTTAAGGATGTACTAGATAAAGCCGATAGCAACTTAGTGAATGATATGATAAATAACGGGGAGGCTATAATAGAGTATATAGTAGAGAAAAACAGAGGGGAGATGAATATGTTCTCATTCGAGGCTGATGTATTTGGGTACAAGGCTATATGTATGAATACCACGGAGTTTAACTCTACTACATTTGAATATATGTATAACCCTAAGAGACATGATCTGATGATGCCATTTTGCTGGAACGGAAGATTCTTTAGATGTTCATTCTATACCACCAAAGAGGAGGTGGATGTCTCGGTGCTGGCACGCAAGGCCAACCCCGGTGGCGGCGGTCATAAGGCGGCGGCAGGCTTCCAGCTTAGCGCAGAGGATATGATGGAGTTTTTGAAAACAAGGAAAATGTTATGATTGGATTAGGATCTATCTTTATAATAATAGTGTGTTCTATCTATTTGATAGTAGAAGGAAATGAAAAGAATGATTCGACTAAATTTTATGGAGGGATAATAGCAGCGATCTTATCTATCTTTTTGATGTGTTTAGTAATACAAAATATAAAAAATACAGAAAATATGGGGAAAATATACAAATTCAAGAGACTTAACGAAATGAAGCTAGACGATTATGGCTTCGGTTTGTTCGAGTACAATGGCGTTCTTTATTTCAAGGAGGCAGAGGGTGAGAGATGCTTTGATGTAAGAAGCGGGAACGAGGTTATTATCGGGAAAGATAAAATTGTAACGGCCTTGGAGGATTGATCATGAGAAAACTTGACGACACCAATAGGACAAGAAAGAAAAACGTACGGCACTCGTGGGTAAAGGCGGGGCCGGGGATCCAACGCTGCGCTATTTGCGGAATTACGAAGCAAAGCGAGTGGAGAGACGGGAAGACCTCGCATTGCGTATATCTATCATCTGGTGAGCTTTACTCTATGACAGGAGAGACACCAGAATGCAGGGATCTTAGTGAGTTTTATTAATATAAAGAAGTTTAAAATGAAAGAGGAATTTAGCAAATACGACAAAGTTGTTTATGATGGCGAAGTATTTGAGGTACTTGAGACCGCCGACAATACGGGAATGATGAAAATAGAACCGTTATTTGATGAGACATATAAATTCATTTGGGTCGATGAGGAGATGGTTGTCTCGTTAAATAGGGCTATCAAGTTAAGGCTTATTGATGATGAGACGGCGGATGAGGCGATGAATTTCGGGAAGCCAAAAATAGGAGACGCGGTGGTGGAAAGCGGACCGCTTGTAGGGAAAGACGGCAGCGGCAAGAATGACCGGGCCGACGGCAAGCTTCGGTGGGATCTCCTTCCTTTGGCTGAGATAGAGGATATCGTGAGGGTATATACGGAGGGGGCTAAGAAATACGCCGACAATTCATGGCAGAATATACCTGATGGATTTGAGAGATATAGAGCGGCTTTACTTCGCCATATGACGGCGTACATGAAAGGCGAGAGATATGATAAGGAGACAGGGCTGATGCATTTGGCACAAATTTGTTGGAACGCCATAGCGTTATTATATTACGATAAACATAACAAAGGGTTAATAGAATGGAAGGATCAGGAGAAATAATAGTAGACGAGAAATTAAAAGCTATTGACAAAAGGACTGGTAGGTACATTAATGTGATCGCACGTACTATTGACAATGGTACTTCATTCCCGATAGTTAAGTACCTTGATAAGAATCGTAAGGAGCTGAATTATGATTGTGTAAGGCATCTTAATTTTGATATAGACATAGATTGGGAGTTGAGAAGATATCAGATCGTAAAAGATTTATTGTCCAACGATTTCGATGGGAGGAGGTTGAGTGTAGATGAGGTAGATAACGCTATATTTACAGCGGATTTAATTATTAACAAATTAAAAACTATTTAAAAATGGTAAGAATTGATTTTTTCACGAAGAAAGACGCTGAGTACAGCGATTACATGCGATATATTATCGCCAACACGTTACAGGAATATGAGGGTGAGGTCACGTTAAACCAGATCCCGGAGAACAAAGCCACGGATGAGGAGATATCCAAGTACGGTATAGAGGTATACCCTACTATTATCATCAGTGGAGATAATATGGATGGCTTTAATAAACTTGAGGGGATGTGCAGAAAGGCTGATCTTATTAACGTCATGTCATTATACGATAAGAAATAGGCTCATGACGCTAAGTGATAAATATTTTGGCTGGAAAGATATATTCTTTGACAGGTTCGTGCATTGTTGTAATGAAAAAAGCGGTCAACCACAAGGGAGTAATATACCTCTAGCCAAAATAAACTTCGATAACAAGACAGGATATGTGGAGGACGGGACTATTAATATAGCCGAGCTTCTTCAATATCTTTGGATAAATAATAAGGTCTATGGGTGTGAATATGCGCCCATAGATATATCTTCTGCCTTGCAAACATTGATCAGATTGACCGAGAACGCTAAACATATGTTTGAGGATCAACCGGGTGTATATGACATGATCCCATATAGAGGTTTTTTCCTTAGAGATGACTTTTCATCCGGGAAAGATTATTCACTTGATTTGGATAAAATAGTGAGCGGGATGGGAGGATGGTATGGGGAGGATGAGGATCCATGCTACTCGATGTTCGTCAGCCAAGATCAGATATGGAACTTGAACCCGATATTGAAGGTATTAGCTGATGAGGGATCTATTCTAGCCAAGGAGCTTGGGTATGATATGAACTCATATGTCAGCGATAATGGATACACGATATACAACCCATATCTGTCATGGATCAATCATTACTATCATTATTGCCCGACATTTAACGAGGATAAATTAAAGCCTTGGGATAGAGTAGAGGATAGGAAAAATAAGTTCAAGATGACGGATAAGGTCAAGAGAGGCGCCAATAATTGGTATTATTCAGGCGGGACTATATCTTGTGTAGATAGCTTCTTAGGGAAGAAATACAGGAAGAATCTCCGAACCTTTATCTATCGTGGAATAGTATTCTTCCTTGACCGGATATGGCATACGCCTTTATTTGAGAGGATGGGCGTGAAAATGAAGTACAACGCTTATTATTGCTATGCCGCTACCTCCGGGATATGGTATGATAATGGATTCAAAAGAAGACTAGCCAAGAGGTTTAACAGGTCGTTGAGCGGCGGCGGGGAGCTGTTCGGGGCTAACCTAGCCTGCATGGTATGTGACCGTAAGGATATCGATTGGGAAGCGCTTCGTCTTTGGCTTGAAAAATACGATGATCCTACTGATAATGGTATGGTGAATAGTCCTATCCAATTTATGTATTTATATTTATATTA
>ERZ773162.1447-NODE-1447-length-18975-cov-3.803488_pt1 | contig 18975 bp, 21 predicted proteins | sample MGYA00511113_ERZ773162 | MGnify/ENA primary metagenome ERZ773162 (study PRJEB29015, sample SAMEA2737807) | human gut metagenome | biome: human gut; feature: human-associated habitat; material: faeces | place: China | collected 2012 ... | reverse complement strand
TCTGACCGATGGTGAGCGTGTGGTAGCCACCAATAACCGTAACTTCCTGGGACGTATGGGAACCTCCAAAGTGGAGATCTTCCTCGCTTCCCCAGTCACTGCTGCAGCCTGTGCAGTTGCGGGTAAGATTGTAGTTCCGGAAGTGCAGTAAAAACTTCAAGTATATAACCAGAAATGTAATAAAAGCGAGTGTGGGAATCAGTATGCTGCGCTGCTATGCATTGAAGAATACAGCTACGCATGATTTGTACGAATTATGCGGACATATGTGTCCGTATAAGGCGTATAAATCGTGTGTGGCTGTCTTATTCACTGCATACGAGCTCATACGATTCCCGCGCTCGCTTTTATTTCATAATCTCTGGTTATTTTTTAATTCTTACTACATTTCCGTCTACACTGAGTCCTTTGATACTTCTCAGGAAACCAGATACTCGGCTATAACCGTAGTCCTTCAAGTCAAATCCATTATACCGGTTCTTCAGTTCTTCATTGATCATGGCAAGATTATCTACCGTTCCCCCATTTTTCTGAATGATTGAGAGAATCTCTTTTTCAATCTTTTCTCTGGAAACTTTCTCCATCTTACCAACCCGGTAATTGTTATTTTCCCGGTGTACCCGAAGGATCGGCAGTTCCTGCGTCAGAAAGACACTCAACTTGGAATACCCATAATTTCGCACATCAAAGTCCGGAAACTTATCAGACAGCCGCTGTCCCACCAACGCCAGGTCTACTTCTCCTCCAACCTCATTCAAGAGAGATAGAATCGCATTTTCCACATTTTCAATGCTGGTGACACTATCATCTCCACCTGAACCTGTCTGGGATGTGGATACATGACTGTTATCCTTGCCTGCATCATTGATCAGATTCAAATGGACAAATTTGTTGCAAGCCCTGGTCAGTGCAAGTGGCGTCTTGGATTCTCCCATACCAAGCACATACTTCTTCTCCTCCCTGAGCCGCATGGCCAGTCTGGTAAAGTCGCTGTCACTGGTTACAAGACAAAATCCGTCCACCTTATTCTGGTAAAGCAGATCCATAGCATCAATAACCATAGCCATATCCGTGCTGTTTTTGCCGGATGTGTAGGAAAACTGCTGAATCGGCGTCACCGAATACTCCAGCAGAATATTTTCCTTCCAGCCAGACTCTTTGGACCAGTTGCCGTAGATCCTCCGGCAGGAAGCAAATCCATATTTCTCCAGCTCGTCAAAAATCACCTGTACATATCTGGCGCTGACATTTTCCGCATCGATCAGCACCGCAAACTGCATCTTTTCTTCCCGTTCCATCACATTCTCCATCGCTTTATGCCTTCGGGGAGTCGGCCACTTCAATAGTCTCTCCTGCGATCCGCAACAGATCCTCGATCTCTTCCAGAGACATATCCAGATAGAGGGACAGTTCATCCGGAGATACCTGTCTGCCCAGATCCTCGGTCAGCTCACTTATAGCATCTGCCATCTTGTTCAGCTTCTCTGTAATCTCGTCACCGGTGCTCTTCTCTCCCTCCTGCTCATCCAGAGCAGAACGGATCGCATGGCGGATCTCCTTTTCCAGATGTTCCTCAGAAGTCAGTCCTTCTTCCATAAGTCCCAATGTGTCCAGTCCGATCAGCAATCCGATATTTCCTTCCTGGATCAGGTCCTGGATCATCATTCCCCGATGAGCATAGTCTTCCGCGATCTCCAGCACCCAATTCATATAATGCTCAGCCAGGCGATGTTTTGCCTGCACATCACCATCTGCTGCCTTCGCAAACAGTCCAGCTTTTTCTTCTTCCGCACACTGTCGAAAAGCCTTCCGATCCTTTTCATACTGCTTCAAAAATTCCTGTTCTTCCTGAGAATAAGGTGTATCCTCCACCTTGGGAAGTTCTGCTCCCTCCACATGAATATGCTTGGAAGCCAGATAAGCATACACCAGTTTCATCTGCTCTTCGCCAAGATCCATATCCTCCAGAAATTCCTTCACATCTGCTTTGGTAAGTTTCCTGTCTTTTGTCTCTGCACTGGCTGCCAGCGCCGCCAATGCTGTCTTAAATTTTGTCTGTTGATCCATCTTCTATCCTCTTTTCTATGAATTTTGGTCCTTTTTCTGGTTTAATGATACAATAAACACGGTGGATAATACAAATACAAATCCAATCAGGTCAATCATCTGAAACTCTACTTTCAGCCACAGCACAGAGATCACCGTTGCTGCCACAGGCTCTACACACGCAAGCATGCTCGCATTGGTTGCTCCTACCATCTGCACACCTGTCAGGTAGCAGTAAAATGCCAGAATCGTTCCCAGCAAAATGATGACTGCCAGTGCCAGAATGGTCTCCCCATCCACAACAGGATGGATCTTCCATGGCTGCCGCAGCACTGTCAACGCCAGACCGCCGATAAACATACCCCATCCGATGGTCAGAAGTGTCGTATATTTTTTCATCAAATATGCAGGCTGCAACGTGTAAACAACCAGTGCTACCGCCGCCACCATTCCCCAAAACAATGCCTGTGGCAGAATTGCCAGTTCTGACGGATTTCCATGGGTTGCCAGAATAAATGTTCCGAACATAGAGCAGAACAATGCAACCACCTCATATATTTTCGGTCTTCTGCGGTTCCGAATACACAGATACACAAGGATCATGGCCGGTCCTGTGTACTGCAGCACCGTGGCTGTTCCTGCGTTGGAATACTGGATCGTTGTGAAATACCCGTATTGACAAAGCATCATGCCAATAAGCGCAAAGATCAGAATGTCCCGCCGCCCCCGCGCTTCTCTCCACATGGCAAATACATTTTCTCTGTCTTTGATGAATAACAGAAGCAGAATCAATGCTCCGGCTCCGGTCAGTCGGATCGGTACCAGCCAGTCCGATGTCACTTCTTTATATTGAAACAAAAACTGGCCACAGCTTCCGCACAATCCCCAGAATACAGCACCTGCCAAAGTCATAATAATGCCCAATGCCTGTCTGTTCTTTTCCGTATTCATCTCTTCTGCCTCCTGAATGGGTCTGTAACATAAATCTCTGCCCATCATACCTTATCTATGAAAAAAAATCCAGTCCCTGACTTCCTTTCATAATTTTCAGAATTTTTGAATCCACCGAAGATGGTATCTTATGCACCTACACGGAAAAAGATACGGTCTGCACCTGCACAGCTCAGGCTGTTCTGATTGCTACCGGTCGAAAACCTTATACAGCCGGTCTGTTTGCTGATGGCCTTGCTCCTTCCATGGAACGAGGACGAATCCTGACTGATGAACATTTTCAGACCAGCATTTCCGGCATCTATGCCATTGGCGATGTAAACGGAAAGCTGCAACTGGCACATGCTGCTACTGCTCAGGGACTCCATGCGGTCCATCACATCGCTGCCAGATCCACATCCGATACAGATAGTTGTTCTGTCTCCCGGTCAGTTGATCCGATTCTTGATCTCGTTCCATCCTGCATCTATGCTACTCCTGAGATCGCATCTGTAGGACTGACACTGGATCAGGCAAAGGAACAGGGACTTGCTGCTAAAAGCCACAAGATCTTAAGCTCTGCCAACGGAAAATCTGTATTATCCTTTCAGGAACGCGGCTTCATGAAGGTAATCTATCTGGAAGAAACCCATGTGATCATCGGTGCCCAGCTTCTCTGCGCCCGGGCTACAGATATGATCAGCGAATTTGCCGTTGCCATTGCTCAAAAACTCACTCTGGAAGAAATGGCCTCTGTGATCCGCCCTCATCCTTCCTTCAGTGAAATGATCACTCAAGTCACAACTTTGTAGGCAGTTTCATAGTTTATAAAAAAGCCTGGAAAGGTTTGTGCATTCTATGGCAACAAAAATTGTAATCGATGCCGGACATAATGGACTCAGTGATCCCGGTGCTGTCTATAATGGCCGCCGTGAAAGTGATGATACGCTCCGTCTTGCCATGGCAGTGGGCGAAATTCTCTCCCGCAGCGGATATGATGTGGACTATACCAGAACCGGAAATATCAATCAGTCGGTGATTCAGAAAGCCCAGCTTGCCAACGATACTGATGCAGATCTCTTTATCTCCATTCATCGGAATATGAGTGAGGTTCCCGGCAGCTACCATGGTGTCCAGTCTCTGGTCTACGACTTAAGCGGGCAGAAACTCACCATGGCAGAGGCCATCAATAAGAATCTGGAAGGCGTAGGCTTCCGGAATATTAACGTGGAGGCACGACCGGATCTGGCAGTACTTCGCCGGACAAAGATGCCTGCGATCCTTGTAGAAGTTGGATTTATCGACAATGCTAAAGACAATAAGCTCTTCGACACCCGCCTCGACGAGATCGCTCAGGCTATCGCCGATGGTATCATGGATACGCTGACTGCCACTGAGAATGAAGATTCTGACGGTCAGCCTGCTGCGGAAAAACCGGTTGACCGTCCTCTCTACCGGGTACAGGTGGGCGCTTTTTATAACCTGCAGAATGCCATCGATCTGGAGCAGGAGCTGAAGCGGATGGGCTATAATACCTGGATCGTAACTGCATAAATAAATTTATGCTATACCCAAAAATTAAGAGGAGTAAAATCATTCAAAATGATTTTACTCCCCAATAATTTGCTGCTCACTATTTATTTACTTTGCGTACTTCTTTTTTTGCTTCCATATTGGATACGACCATGGTACAAGCTGCATCACCGGTAATATTAACGGTTGTCCGACCCATATCGAAGATACGGTCAACACCTGCTACCAGCGCGATACCATCGATTGGAAGTCCAACAGAGGTCAGTACCATTGCCAGCATAACCATACCTGCTCCCGGTACACCTGCGGTTCCGATGGAAGCCAAAGTTGCGGTCAGGACAATGGTCAGCATCTGCGGCAGAGTCAGCTGAATACCATAGCAGGATGCGATAAAAATCGCACATACGCCCTGATAGATAGCAGTACCATCCATGTTGATAGTTGCTCCCAGCGGAAGAACGAAGGAAGCGATCTCACGTTTTGCACCAAGCTTCTCGGTACAGCTTAAGTTGATCGGCAGAGTTCCCACAGAAGATGCACTGGAAAATGCAAACATGATCGCCGGCATCATTCCTTTGAAGAATTTCACAGGACTCATGCCGCCCAGTGTGCTGACTGTCAGAGAGTAAACAACCACTGCATGTACAAAATAGCAGATATAAGCAGCCAGCAGTACCATAGCCAGAGAACCGATGATGGTCGGACCATTGGATGCAATAACCGGGCACAGCAGGCAGAACACACCGATCGGTGATAACTTCAGTATCATTTCCATACATTTCATAAAGATCTCATTCAGATCGTTAAATGCATTTACCACACGGACATTTTTCTCACCCACCAGAATAATGGCAAAACCAAGAATAATAGCCATCACGATGACCTGAAGCATATTCGCCTCTACCATTGGAGAGATGAAGTTGGACGGAAAAATATTTACCAGCGTATCCATAAAGGAGGTTGCCTCTGCAGCCTCATAGGACAGATCCGTGGTTGCAACCACCGGGAACATTCCCTTGAACAGATTACCGCCAACCAGTCCGATGGTTACGGCAAATGCAGTAGTGCACAGATAAAAGACAACGGTTTTCAGTCCGATAGATCCGACTTTCCTGATATCACTCATGGAAATGATACCACACATGATGGAGAACAGAACGATCGGACACACAATAAATTTGATCAGGTTCAGGAAGATCGTTCCGAACGGTTTAATATAGTTGTTTGCAAAATCTGCATAATTCTGCATCAGCAGACCTGCAATAATGGCCAGTACCAGTGCAATAAAGATCTGCATGGCCAGCGACATTTTCTTCTTTTCTTTCATGAGTATTTCCTCGCTTCCCTCTTGTAGTTTACATAATGAAAAAAAGATGACATTGCAAAATTATTTGAAATGTCATCTTCGTCATCACCCATATAGGATTATATCATGTTAATCCTATGGTTGCAAGATGGAATTCCATCCCATTTTATTTGGTTTTCAGCTCTGCTGTCAGGATCTCTTCTTTTCTATCCAGAATCTCATCAGAGAGAAGCTGCTTTTCCACATTTTCAAAGCCAAGCCGCTCGATGGTATTGGCAAAACGCTCACCCACATAGCCCTGGTCACGATACAGAAGGATTGCTTTCTCGATCACGTTCAGTGCCTCATCCTTGCTGGTAAAGATCTTGCCAAGTGCACGTCCCTGAGACACCTGTTTTCCCCAGCGTCCGCCGATATAGATTTTAAATCCATACTGACCATCCACGATAGAATCAAAACGGCAATGCCCGATACAGCGGCCGCAATGGTTACATTTCTCCTCATCTCTTACCAGAACACCATCGATCACCTTTGACGCACCAATCGGACAGGCTGCCTCAATAGCGCATTTTTTACAGCCCTTGCAAAGCTCTTTATGAAATTCCGGGATTCTCTGACCGATGATTCCCAGATCATTCAGGTTCGGTTTTACACAGTTATTCGGGCATCCACCTACTGCGATCTTGAATTTATGCGGCAATTTGATGTCATGATAAGCCACATAAAAACGATGATGGATCTCCTCAGAGATACCAAAGGAATCCAGCAGACCATACTGACAGGTGGTTCCCTTACAGGACACGATCGGTCTTACCTTCGGACCGGTTCCTCCGGTGGTCAGTCCTTCTTTTGCGATAAACTCACGGAATGCTTCGATATTTTCATAAGGAATGCCCTGCACCTCCACAGTCAGTCTGGTGGTAAATGTCAGATTACCGTTTCCAAATTTTTCTGCGGCGTCTGCCAGGCATCTGTGCTGTGCCACGGTCACCTTTCCGTTCACAGTGATCACACGGGCGGAAAAGTTATCCGTTCCCTTGTTATTCAGAAATCCCAGACCCTTCAGGCGCTGCTCTTCCTCTTTGCTGATGGTTAATGCTGCCATGCTTGTCCTCCTTTATCTGCTTGTGTATTCATTTCGCCGCATCTTATGATTCCGGCTCATATATTGTCTCTATCATATCACTTGCCTATCTATTTAAAAAATGATAATATTTTATAAAAACAATAGGTTTTACCTATATATTGAGGAGGGTTTCCATGACGATCCGTCATCTTACGATTTTTCTTGCAGTTGCCGAATATGGCACCATGAGTGCTGCTGCGGAACACTTATATCTTTCTCAGCCAACGATCAGTCAGGCGATCCGGGAGTTAGAAAAGCATTACTGTTTGAACGGTTAGGGAAGAAACTATACCTGACTGACCGTGGAACGCTTCTGCTCCCTCAGGCCAGGGAACTTGTGAACCGGTTCACAGAAGTGGAAGAACTGATGTTGAATCAGGGGCAGACTTCCATTCTGAAGCTTGGAAGCACACTGACCGTCGGAACCTGTCTGACTCCCACCGTTATGCTGAAACTGGAAGAATCCACCCCCGGTCTGGAAGTCCATTCCTATGTAAGCAATACCTTAGAGATTGAACAGAAACTATTAAAATCTGAGCTGGATGCTGCGGTAGTAGAAGGCGAAATCCAATCTCCGGATCTGGTAGTGATCCCCATTATTGATGATTGTCTGGTTCTTGCCGCCGGAAAACACCACCCATTTTATGAACGCAGCCTGATCTTTTCCGATGAACTGAACGGTCAGCCCTTTGCTATGCGCGAAAAAGGCAGCGGCACCCGGCAGCTTTTTGAGAATTATGCTGATAAGCATAAGCTTCTTCTTAAAGTCACCTGGGAAGCCAACTGCCCCCGTACCATTTTAAATGCGGTTCTCTATAATAAAGTGCTGTCCGTCATGTCTCTGCGACTCATGCCTCATGAGATCCGACACCAACGACTTCGAATCTTCCACAACGAAGATCTGGAATGGAACCGCACCTTTAAGCTGGTCTACCATAAAAACAAATTTCTCACACCGGCCATCTACGAGCTAGAGAAAATTCTGTGGCAATATCAGTCGATCAAACTTCCGCCAGAATGCGGGATTCTGCGAAATCGGATCACTGATCCCTCTCCCGCAGCCGTTTAAGCCGATCACCGATCACCTTCTCATAACCAATGTCCGTGGGATGGTAGAATGTCTGTCCCACCAGTTCATCTGGCAGATACTGCTGCTTCACATAATGCTCTGGATAATCATGAGCATACTTATAGCCGATGCCATGTCCCAGCTTTTCTGCACCACCATAATGCTTATCCTGCAGATGAACCGGAACGGTGGTCGTAGTAGACTTCACCGCTGCCATGGCATCAAAGATTGCATTGCAGGCTGCATTGCTCTTAGGCGCACCTGCCACATAAGAAGCGGCCTGGGACAAGATGATCTGTGCTTCCGGCATACCGATCCGCTCCACTGCCTGAGCTGCTGCCACCGCCACCTGAATGGCCTGTGGATCTGCATTTCCCACATCCTCCGATGCGCAGATCATAATCCTGCGAGCAATAAATTTAATATCTTCCCCGGCATACAGCATTTTCGCCAGATAAAAGACCGCCGCATCCGGATCCGATCCCCTCATACTCTTGATAAATGCAGAGATCGTATCATAATGATTATCTCCGCCTTTGTCATAGCGGACCACTTTTTTCTGAATACACTGAGATGCCACCTCCAGCGTAATATGGATCTTTCCATCCTCACTTTTCTCTGTAGTCAGAATCCCAAGTTCCAGCGCATTTAACGCATTTCTTGCATCTCCTCCGGCAATATCTGCCAGAAAATCCAGCGCATCCTCATCTGCCACCGCCTGGTAGGCACCCATGCCCTTTTCCATATCAGTAAGTGCACGCTTCAGAAGCTGCTTGATATCCGCAGGTTCCAGTGCCTTCAGTTCAAAGACAATCGACCTGGACAATAATGCGCCATTTACTTCAAAATACGGATTTTCGGTGGTGGCACCAATCAGGATCAATGTACCGTCCTCCACAAAAGGAAGCAGATAATCCTGCTGACTCTTATTAAACCGGTGGATCTCATCTACAAACAGGATCGTGTGTTTGCCGTACATGCCCAGATTGTCCTTTGCCTGACGCACCACATCCTCCATATCCTTTTTACCTGCCACCGTAGCATTGATCTGGGTAAACTCTGCCTTCGTTGTGTGGGCGATCACCTTTGCAATGGTAGTCTTGCCGGTTCCAGGCGGGCCATAAAAGATTACGGATCCCAGCTTATCTGCCCGGATCGCACGATATAGCAGCTTGTCCTTTCCTATAATATGCTGCTGTCCCACGATCTCTTCCAGTGTCTCCGGTCGCATACGCGATGCCAGCGGCGCTTCGGATTTCATGGTATTAGTTCTCATATAGTCAAATAAATCCATGGTATCTTTCCTTTCTGAGTTCCCTTTTTCCTGTCAGATATGGTACAATCCCTGTATACGATCAACTATAAGAAAAAAGGAGTATAACATCTATGCAATATCAGGCAGTTGTTTTTGACATGGACGGCGTTATCTTCGATACAGAGCGTCTGGTCATCGAATTCTGGAAAGAAGTAGCTAAAAAACACAATATCCCAAACGTGGAACACACCTGCATTCAATGTCTTGGTACCAATCGTGTACGCACCCGGGAAATATTTCTGGAAAATTATGGTGCAGATTTTCCCTTTGACCCGTATCGTGCAGAAGTGACCGAGCTTTTTAATACTCACTATAAGGGTGTACCGCTTCCTACCAAACCCGGCGTTCGTGAACTGTTAAGCTATCTTCAGGAACAGGACATTAAAGTCGGTCTTGCCTCCTCCACGGCCCAGCATCTGGTGCGTGATGAGATCGGCACTGCCGGACTTCTTCCCTATTTTCAGACACTGGTCTGCGGAGATATGGTAGAACACAGCAAACCAGCTCCTGATATTTTTCTGAAGGCCTGCGAAATTCTTAACGCAGACCCCACAAAGTCCATTGCTATCGAGGATTCTTTTAACGGTATCCGTTCTGCTCACTGCGCAGGCATGACTCCGATCATGGTTCCTGACCAGGTACAGCCGACAGATGAGATCCGCGCACTTGCCTTTCATGTCATGCCAAGTCTTCTCGATGTATTAAACTGGCTGAAAACTCTCGCATAAATGTATTATACTGATTTTCAGAAATGGATACAAGCATTACTCCAGATTCAGTTTGTTGGTCAGCACATACTCCGTGATCATATGGTATACAGCTAACTGAATTCCATTTATCACCAGCATGATCAGCATATACAGGGTGATGATCAATCCTGCATTACCCGCCGTGATATTCACCAGATTATCCGGTAATATGTTCGTGACGATCATGGTGCCGATATTAGTGATGGTACTCACAGCCATATTTAAGCCAATATAAGCCAGAAATGATCCTGCTACCCGATGATCCTCCATCAACTGACCCAGAGACATAGATGCATAGAGCATATAGATTCCGCAGATGCTTGTGACGATCAGGAACAGGATTCCAAGCACGATCAGAACACCTGTGTAAGCACCAAGCTCTCCTGTCATTGATCTCCATATTACACTGAACGTATATCCCATACTGTAAAAGATCTCCTTGGAGATGCCAAGAAACAGGATCAGGCAGGAAAGTGCCGCAATCAGACCACTGATCAGATTTACAATGGCCGCCACGATCACCTTGGATACGATGAGCTGCCATACTTCCACCGGAAGGGTAAATGCCAGATAACCTTCTTCTTTCAGAAGACCGTTCCAGAATCTGCGGATCACCAGGATCAGTGTCATGATCATCATACCTACGATCACTGCCACAAATAAAATAGTGAGAATTCCAAGCAGGATCGGACCTACATATTCGGAAAACAGATTTATAAGCGGTCCGTCTGAAACGGAAATCAGATGAATTGCACCGCTGAGCATCACTGCCACGATCGGAGCTGCGATCCAGATTGGAATAAACACACGGATCAGAGATTTGATATCATATTTCACCAGCTTACTTAACATTCCACTCACCTCCCTCAAAGGGTACTGCCCGGAATTCCTGTCGGAACAGTTCATCTACGGACATGCCTTCTTTTTCGCGGATATCATCCACCTGTTCCTGGCGAACAATCTGTCCGTCCTTTAAAAATACGACTTCATCCAGCACCCGCTCCACATCTGCGATCAGATGGGTAGAGATCAGTACTGTGCCGTCCGGATTGTAATTATTCAAAATGGTTGACAGAATAAAATCTCTGGCTGCCGGGTCCACACCGGCGATCGGTTCATCCAGCAGATACAATTTTGCCTGTCTGCTCATAACCAGTACAAGCTGTACCTTCTCTTTGTTTCCTTTGGACAGAGTCTTCATCTTCAACTTCGTATCAATTCCAAGTTCCTGACACATCTTTTCCGCCCGTGCCCGGTCAAAATCCTCATAAAAATCTTCAAACAGCTCCAGCAGATCTGTAATCTTCATCCAGTCTGCAAAATAAGGCTTGTCCGGAAGGTAACTGATCACTGATTTGGTATGTATGCCCGGCTCCTCCCCGTCAATGGTCACCATTCCCTGATCCGGCTTCAAAAGTCCGTTCAGGATCTTGATCAAGGTTGTCTTACCGGATCCATTTGGTCCTAACAGACCCACGATCTTTCCACTTTCCAGTCTCAGATTCACACCGCAAAGAGCTTCTTTTCTGCCGTATCTCTTGTGCAGATCCTGACACTGTATCAATATCTCACTCATTCTTTCATGCTCCTTTCCAAAAGTTGTACTGCCTGTTCTTTGCTATAGCCAAGCTCTGCGGTTGCCTCAAAGAACTGATCGATAATATTTCCTGCAAGTCTGGATCGCATGGCTTCCAGCACACCTTCATCTTCCGTCACGGTTCTCCCGATCGTCCGATTCGGTATACTTAAGCCTTCCCCATCCAACGCGGCCAATGCCCGCTGCATGGTATTGGGATTCACGCCTGCTTCTGCAGCCAGGTCACGCACCGTTGGAAGTTTTTCTCCAGGTTTATACCATCCAGACAGGATCCGCCTGGTCAGCTGCTCTTCCAACTGCATCCAGATTGGTCTGCTGTCATCCAATTTACACTCCATATGCTGTACTCCTTTCTCTATTGTATTATTTATTTAATACAATAATAATTCCATACAAACGATTTGTCAACAGATTTTCGAAAAATCCATGACAGCCCGGAGTGTGTGAATAAAAGCTTCTTACTCTACGATAACCCGGAGCATGTGAATAAAAGCTCGTATGAAGTGTATCGGACAGAAAGGCACTGTCGCACTGCCTGAAAACGTACACATCCTGTGTACGCATCAGTCAATACGTCAGAACCTTTCTGTCCGCTCCAATTCATACAGCGCAGTTTATTTCACACACTCCGGGCTGTTGTAGGTTACTATGAGTATTTCAGATTGGTGCTCAAGGCCGTTGCAGATTTTGCTACGAAAACTCATAAAAGCTGACTATTGTCCGTTTCCCCTGCAATTCCCTTCCCACACAGAAAACTCTCCGACACTCATTGAAGAATTCCTGTGAAAACTACATGCAGCCCCGGATGATAGAACAAACCGTTACCTACAGCAGCCCGCAAAGTCAGCAATAAACTGCGCTGCTATGACTTGGAGCGAACAAACTGGTTCGGTGTATTGTCGGGAGCGTACACGTTTCGTGTACGAATCCAGACAATATAGCGGGCCAGTTTTGTCCGATACACGTCATACGAGCTTTTATGCTGACTTCGCGGGCTGTTGTATATACGATCTTTTATTCTATCATCCGGGGCTGTTACAATTTTTGTAAACTTCTCCGGGCTGTTGTAGATTTCCCCGAAAAATTCACTCTGCTGCCTGCACCGGTGTAATGGTAATATTGGCAGCTTCGATCCCGGTTTTTCGTTTCACGATATCCTCGATCTGTGCCCGTTTGGCATCACTGACCTGAGTACTGCTGACCACTACATCTGCGCCGGAATCGCTGATACTGACGACCACATCTTCAAATCCCTGTGCCGACAATAAGGTCTCAGCAGCCAGTTCCTTCTCTGCAGCATCTGTCATGGATACCATCTCGTCAATGGCTTCCTGCTTCTCAGAGTCACTGATATTCGTGCTGTTGATGACCTCCATAAGTATCTCTTTATTGCGGGAACGGGTCTGCTCTCTGGTCACCTTCGCTTCTGCCACTACCGTGCTTCCTCCTGTACTGCTGGCCATAACAGTCTCCCCGACACTGTCATCTGCAGATGCCGTCTCCTCATAATCTTCATCAAGACTGGCAATATCCGCCTCCTCTTCTTCCCCTGTCTGCGCATAAATGTCCTCTGCGGAAATGTCGGCTGCCATATCAGAATCATCACTTTCGGACACTGAATCACTTCCAGCTGTCAGCATACTGCTATCGAAGGATGTGCCTGCATAATTCAGATATCCTGCCACAGCAATCATAGCTGCCAGTGCTGTGACAATGATCTGATTTTTCTTAAAAACAGGTTTTTTAATTTTTTTCAACAACGTTGCCTCCTTCTCCCATTTTCATTATTTTAATCTTATGAGGCTCAATTCCAAATAATGCCTGCACGGCCTCTAATATCTCTGCTTTCACTTTCGTATTGCCACCACCTTCAGCGATCACCAGTACTCCTGTCACCTTCGGATTGGTCCAGGATACCACATAAGGATATTTTCCACTGTCATTTTCCTGATAAATGGTCTCTTCCTCCACACTGTCCACATTGCTGATCCGGTCTTTTTCCACCTGCCGCTCACTGCTCCCTTCCCAGGTCAGCATAACCCTCACCTGTCCTGCACCATCCATTGTGGACAGGAGTTCTTCCAGCTTCTGCTCCGTCTGGATTTCATATTTTTCCAGATCCGACAAAGGCTCATCCTCTCCACCAGACATGTCGCTCCCCAGATTGTCATTCACAGATGAATTTCCACTCGCAGAAGAATTCCCCATCATGCCACTGTCCATCCCGGTTTCTCCTGATATTCCGTCCTCAGTTCCCTTCTTCTCAACCGGAATCGCAATGACTGCCAGCAGGAGTCCCACCAGTACCAGGATCAACAGTTGGTCTTTCCCTGGCGGCCAGTATTTTTCTTTTATCTTTCCTGCCAGTCCTCTGACAGCTTCCATTCTGTCTTCCATGTCTCCGCCTGCTCCTCCCATTCATACGCACTGGTAAATACCCTGCTGTCCAATTGTCCGGTCAGGTGAAATAACTGCAGCACCGGCTGAAGCAATAAGATCAGCAGCAACAGTCCCAGGTAAAATTTCACATATCGCTCGTAAGTACCTGAAGGAAGAAGATTCAGGATCACCTGTTCCAGTAAGCAGAATACAGCCAGCGTCTTCGCCATATCCACAAATATCTGCATCTTGCCTCTCCCTTCCATCCAGACTGATCATTTTGCAAAATGCCACTTCACCCATCTTATGCATCACCTCCCTGTCATAGCCGTGGTCAATGCCACAGTCAGCAGGAACAGCACCAGTACCATACATATGGTCTGAAATAATAGCTTCATGCCACAGCCAACTCCTGCAAGACAGCCGGTGATTCGTTCATCTGATATAGGCTGCAGCACTGCTGCCAGCAGATAATAGGCCGCCATCATGATTCCTAGCTTTGCCAGCGGGATCAGACATAGAAGGAGCAGCACCACCAGTGCCGCCGCACCGATCCCATTTTTGATCAACATAGCCGATCCAAGCACCATATCTGTGACGGAACTTCCCGCATCCCCAATCCCCGGGATCATCTCGATTCCTTTGCTGACAGTCAGCTTCCGAAATGCATCCGCTGCCGGAGTCAGCAGCCCCTGGATCATATGAAACGCCATGACTGCAGCCACCACCCCCTTCAGACTCCACCCCACCACCATTTCCAATAGTTCTGTCAGACGGCTTAACCGATCCTCCCCCGACAGATGATCCACCATAACCAGAAGCACATAGATCTCTATACACGGCAGCACGAACAATTCCAGAACCCGCTGAAGGCCTGACACCAGCAACAGAATAAATTCGTAATACACCCCTGCTGAAGTCACATAAGAGGTCATTGTCATTGCCAGAAAATACGCTGGAGCCAGTACCGTCATAAAATTTCGCATGGCAAGCAGCACATTTCTCGCAATCCCCATACTGTTCTGGAAGGACACCATCAGAATCAGCAGAAGGATCATGTAGATCATGGCAAAACTGATCTGTGATACGCTCCGGTTCTTGAACACTTCTGCAAAATGGAGAAGCACCGCCGACGCTACCGCCAGCAATAAGACATGTACCCACAGCCTCTTCTGCATGACCAGTTCCTGCAGAAAAATTGTCCCAAAATCATGAAGGATCCCACCCCAGGAAAGGATACTTTGCCCGGATGTTCCCTGTTCTACCAGCTGTTGAAAGTCCACCGTGCCGCCTAGAATATCATCCAGCAGTTTCTGGATCTCAGACAGATCGATCTGTTCCATATGTATCCTCCCATGTATACTTCTTATGCCGCCCTGTCCGTCTTGCGAAGCACCGACAGTCTCGGGGCACATTTTCCATCAGCTCAGGAATCCCCGGATGGTCTCCAGAAGTGCTGTCAGCACCGGAATTCCTGCCGCCAGCACTGACAGCTTGCCAAACATCTGGATCTGCCCGGCGATGGTGGCATACCCGGCATCCTTACACAGATCCGAAGCAAATTCCGCAATATACGTGATTCCGATAATTTTCAACAGAATTTTAAAATATCCGGCCTGCAGGGGCAGACTTTCCTGTACGGTCTGAAGTCCGGCAAGAATCATTCCCAGCAGATCTGTCATCTGTAAAAATACCAGCAGACTCACCGCCAGACAGAGATAGATTCCATATTCCGGCTTTAATGCCTTCACCTGCAATGCCAGCAGCACGCCTGCGATCCCGATCATAGCGATTCGAAGCATTCTTATCTCCCTCCTCAGAGCGTAAATAATTTCTGCATAATCTGAAACAGCTCGTATACATAGGGAATGATCCAGAACAGCACAAGCAGAAGCCCTGCCAGACTGGTCAGAAATGCCTGTTCTTCCCTCCCGCTGTGTTTGAGTACCTGTGACAGTACCGATACCAGAATTCCTACTGCCGCAATTTTAAATAACAACGCTTCGTTCATCCCTATATCCACCTTGTTCAAAATAGTCATGTAACCAATCCTACATGATCACAAGCACCAATGCTGCTCCACCCAGCGCGCCCAGATACCGGTACAGCTTCTGTCGGCTGTCGGCTGCTGCTTTTGCCTCTGCAAGACTTAACATTATTTTCTCCTGATAAAACTGAATGGCGCTCAACTGCATGGGCATATCCATCCGTCCCAGCAGTTGTCCAAATTCTTCCAGATCCTGCTGTTCCTTTTTTGTGAGAAACAAAAGCTTTTGAATTTCTTTCAGATTCCGGCTCCAGATCTCTCCTGCCGTCTGTCCTGTCCGCTTTCCAAGATCTTCAGATACCTTCCAAAAAAACTGTTGAAATGGAGCTTTTGCATCCTTTGCCAGGAGCTCACAGACCGCTGGCAACGTAAGCCTCACACAACGGATCTCCCCCTGGAGGATCAATAACAGCCGCTGCAGCTCTTCCAGCTGTGCAACTCTCTTTCCCAGTTCTCTGGCTGCTGCATCCCCGAATCCTAAGCCTCCCACCAAAATCAGACTCCATCCCATGATCTTCAGCAAAGTCTCTTTCCCTCCTCGTTGACGATAACTTCCACCTGTCCGGGAAGTTCTCCATTCTTCAGAAAAATGTAGCGGGAAAACAACCTTTCTCTGACCAGGTCCTTCAGAACCGGCTTTTCCAGAAGTTCCCGGAATGAGGAACCATGAACGGTCGCAAACAGTACGCAGCCACAACGCATTGCATAGGTAAAAGCTTCCAGATCTTCCTGGCTTCCGATCTCATCAGCTGCCACTACCTCCGGCGCCATAGAACGGATCAGCATCATCAGCCCCTTTGCTTTTGGACAGGCATCCAGCACATCCGTACGGATTCCCACATCATTTCCTGGAATTCCACCACTGCACCCTGCAATCTCTGACCGCTCATCCACCAGTCCTACGGTCATGCCCGGATGGATCAGTGTTCCATTGGAAATCTGTCGGATACAGTCCCGAAGCATGGTTGTCTTCCCTTTTCCCGGCGGTGATACGATCAGTGTAGACTGTAAGGCTCCATCCCGCCACAGGAATGGAATCACTTCATCTGCACATCCTAAGATCTGATGAGCAAACCGAAGATTCAGAGAAGATATCGCCGTGATCGTACGGATATTTCCATCCTCCACCACCACTCTTCCTGCAATTCCAACCCGGTGCCCACCCGGAAGAGACAGATATCCTCTTCGAATCTCTTCTTCATAGGCATACAGCGAATAATTGCCAAGATAAGCCAATGTTTCTTCCAGCTGCCGGCGATGGATCACCGTCTGTGACACATACTCTTTTCCATGACTGAGGATCACTGCCGGCTGTTCTGCCCGCAGACGGATCTCCTGTAAGCCTGCTACATCCAGATTCATCTTTTGCAGCACCTCCCGAAGACCGGAGGGAAGCAGTTTTATCATCTCTTCACTCCGCATGTTGTCCCACTCCTAAACACATGACAATTCAGAGCCATATTCGCAAAATCGCCTCTACGAGGCTGTCTCCGTTTCACTACGGTCCTCGCTAAGCAGATGTCCCCCGGACATCTAGCGACTTTTGCTCATTTCATGGCTTTGAATTGTTACAATATATGTAAAAAGGGCAGTGTCTATGACTTTGTCATAAACACTGCCCTTTTATGGGTAACTGCTTCACATGCAGTTCAATATTTCATTAGTTCTCCTTGCAGTCCTTGATAGAGAAGCTGATTCTTCCCATCTTGTCCTTGCCAAGGCAGACAACTTTGACTACATCGCCCAGAGTCAGAACATCCTCTACGCGGTTAATACGCTCTTTTGCGATCTTGGAAATGTGAACCATTCCTTCTTTGCCCGGTGCAAACTCAAGGAATGCGCCGAACTCTTTGATGCTGACAACTTTACCGGTAAATACCTGACCCTCTTCAAAATCAGTTACGATGATATTGATCAGCTCTTTCGCTTTCTCCATCTTCTCTTTGTCAGTACCACAGATGGATACAGCTCCGTCATCATTGATATCGATCTTCACACCGGTCTGCTCAATGATCGCATTGATGGTCTTACCTCTCTGACCAACCACATCACCGATCTTCTGCGGATCGATATTCATCTGAATGATCTTCGGTGCATAAGTACCAACTTCTTTTCTCGGCTCAGCGATTGCCGGCTTCATACAAGTATCCATGATGAACAGTCTTGCCTCACGGCATCTTGCGATAGCACCCTCAACGATCGGTCTGGTCAGTCCGTGGATCTTGATATCCATCTGGATCGCAGTAATACCGTCAGTCGTACCGGTTACCTTGAAGTCCATATCTCCGAAGAAGTCCTCAAGACCCTGAATATCGGTCAGAAGAACAAAATCATCATCGGTCTCGCCGGTTACCAGACCACAGGAAATACCTGCTACCATCTTCTTGATCGGTACGCCTGCTGCCATCAGGGACATACAGGATGCACAGGTAGAAGCCATGGAAGTAGATCCGTTGGACTCAAAGGTCTCGGATACACAGCGGATGGTATACGGGAACTCTTCCTCACTCGGCAGTACCGGGATCAGAGCTCTCTCAGCCAGTGCGCCATGTCCGATCTCACGACGTCCCGGTCCTCTGGACGGCTTGGTCTCGCCTACAGAGTAGCTCGGGAAGTTATAATGATGCATATATCTCTTGCTTACTTCATTCTCATCCAGTCCATCGATCTTCTGCTGCTCAGACAGCGGAGCCAGTGTACACACGTCACAGATCTGAGTCTGTCCACGGGTGAACATTGCGGAACCATGTACTCTCGGGATAATATCAACTTCTGCTGCCAGCGGACGGATCTGAGTGATCTCACGTCCATCCGGACGTTTGTGATCTTTCAGGATCATCTTACGAACGGTCTTCTTCTGATACTGGTAAACAGCCTC
>ERZ773162.1431-NODE-1431-length-19195-cov-3.725287_pt1 | contig 19195 bp, 18 predicted proteins | sample MGYA00511113_ERZ773162 | MGnify/ENA primary metagenome ERZ773162 (study PRJEB29015, sample SAMEA2737807) | human gut metagenome | biome: human gut; feature: human-associated habitat; material: faeces | place: China | collected 2012 ... | reverse complement strand
TGTCAAGTAGCTGGTCTGCAATCTGATCCAATACATTAATATCTTGGATATTGTTGCGCATTGCTTCATTCAACCGTTTTCCCGCCTGTTTCGCCATTCGTTGTTCCAATGCGATGCTCTGCTTGCAGAATGCTATAAAATTTGAGTCAAGTTTCATCCTTTTACACGCTTCTTTTTAATTAATTCCTCTTGTTTTTAATTATATAGTTAATTATAACATATTTGGCAGACTATCATTGTCTGCCAAATATGTTGCTAATAATTATGGGATTATATCCCGTTTTTGTCAATGTTTACTTTTTCTATTTCATCCCATTCTGCCAGAGAGATAATGTCATGGTATTGTTTCAATGATAAAACATTCTCCTCGCTATCCATACATTCGTATTCCCATGGAAGTTGATAAACGGTTCCTTCTTCATGATGGCCCATGTAGTCGTGAAATGTGTACGGAATCAATTTCACATGATCCTTCTCCTTGAGTATTCGTAAAAGTTTGGCAGCGTCGTGTATTTCCAAAGGAGCGCCAGTCTTGTAAAGCGCAGTGGCGACTTCTATCGCGACATCCGCATACGCTGAGTAGCTGTTGGAAACAATGATTCTCCAACCGGGGCTGTCAAAATCCGATGCGAGTACATTCAGCCGCGACAATCCCAGTTCCCCATAATGGTCTGAGGCGAATTTGTTGAAATCCGTTTCACTGTCGAGATCGTATTCATCTTGCAAATCGCAGAATTTAACCATGTTGTAATATGCGACATCTTGTAATTCCAATGGTACTCCATTCAGGAAGGTCCGCTTCTTTCGTGTAGTATCAAACCTTTCAAAATACCAGTCATAGGCTTCATGAGCGATCCGATAGTATTTGCAATACGAACATATCGTCATTGTATCTAACAGTCGCCCGAAATTCTTGCAGACGGAATCCTCCAGTGCTTTTATTGCAGTCTCCTCGTCTTCGACTTCAATTTTAAATCTCGGTTCGATTCTGTTGAACTCCTTTCTCGCAATTCTTCCGTTTCGCTGCTGGTAAGGAAGATGATTCGCCACATAATCATTGAACCCCTCCGGATCTTGTATAATAGCATCGATTAGCTTCTGAAGATATAAGGCCAACTTTACAAAGAAATCCCTTTGCCATTCGGGATAAAAACAATCACCTATTCTGTCTCCATATCGGGAATAATTCGCAATAGTAAAATACGAGTGTTTCCTGTCCGAGAATTGTATGGTACGATTTTCTTTATATCTGGCGGAGCTAACATGATACCATACCATTTCCCTGGGATTTGACAATTCCCAATCCCGGAGGTATTCTTCCTTGCTCTCATATTCTCCGTCTGCAATCGACGCTTCGCAATCTCCCCATTCTTCCGGAGTAGGGCGGGGCAATTCGGTATAAAATCCTCTGTATTCATCGTCACTCATCTCTTCCAGTTGAGCAAATTGCTCCTGAAGTTTAACTAACATCTTCAATGTATCGTTATCAACCACGATTTCTGTATCGCGCCCGCTTCCGAGCTGTTCGAATATCGCAGCATTCAATCCGCATTCTTTTGCCAAGTCTATGAAAAGATGCCTGGTAAAGATTGTCTTCTTATGTCGTTCCATATCTCATTCGTTTTCAATCGTTAAAAATTTCCCCGGATCAAATCCATTGATTACATGCTCATTTTCAAATGCATATCCCATCTGGTTGCAAATCACTTTTGTACTCCCGATTTCTGTGTCGATATTGGTATGCGAATGTCCGTAAATCCAAGCATTGATCCGGCTGTTACCGATCAGGTCTCCGTATTCACTGGCAAAGGCACTGTTCAATACGGAACCTTTATGCTGAGGAGCAACAACCTGCAAAGTAGGCAGGTGGTGAGTCACGACCACTATGTGTTCTGCCGTACTTTCGGCAAGACTTTTTTTGATATGCCCTAAACAGAAGTCATGCATCTGATTATATGCTTCCGTTTGGAGCAGTTTCCCTTTATACATGGCCTGACGGAAATCGTTAAGTCCTTTCCAAACGAAATATTCGTCTGCCGGTTCGATATGCGACCAAAATGTGCTCATTATGAAATCGGTATCGTCTATTCTCAATACTTGATTTTGATAATAACCGACATTCTCTTTGAACATCCATCGCCATTGTAATCCCCGTTCCATCGCATCGCAATAATTGTAATATTCATGGTTCCCGGGAACAATAAGAACCTGCCTATAGTTTTTAGATGCCCATTCCCAGAAATTCCCCAAAGGAGCTACTCTGTCTCTCAGATAGAAAATATCTCCGGCCAATATGAGTATATCGCCCGTTACCGGAAATCTGTTTTGTTTTATGTACCTGCTGTTCTCCCTGAACTCAAAATGCAGATCGCTCATATATTGTATTCTCATATTACTTATTTTTATTTGTTTGTTCAACCTGTTTTTGGATTATCCTCTTTACCTGCTCAAATGAGACCGGAATAAAGTCATTATTATCCACTCCCACATCATATTGCGTCGGGAAAATCATATCCAGCCGTGAAGCGTCTTTTCCCGTATTATTCTTGCTCGTATGCACATGCCCGAACAGTTGCCACATATTCCTGTAAGCACCTCCATAGCAGAGGAACGGATAGTGGTTCAGGTAGATTTTCTGCTTGTCGACCTCTATGTGCATTTGCATGCTTGTCAATTCAAACCTGCTGGCGTACCCTTGCCTGATATTTTTTAGATCATGATTACCGAGAATGAGATAGATTTTTCCATTCAGTCTGTTAAGAATCTTGGTCCATTCATGGGATCCTCCCAGGCAAAAATCCCCCAGATGAAACACGATATCATCTTGACCAACTACCCGGTTCCAATTTTCGATCAGCGTTTCATTCATATCTTCTACATTCTTGAATGGCCTCTTGCAAAAGCCAATGATATTCGAATGATAAAAGTGCGTGTCCGATGTAAAATACACCTTGCTTCCGTCAAACTTGTAATTCATTTTGCTCTCTTTTGTGCACATTGCTGTGCGGTTAATTAAAATTGGTTGTTCTTGTGCTCATTGTACGGAAATGACGGGGGAGGAATTGCACGGAGCAAACAGTCACCAATGGGCATAAAACAAAATAGTTGGAAAGTTCGGTAAGGACTCTCCAACTATTCTGTTGTTTATTTTAAGATCAAGATACGAGCATCTATCGCATCTTATCTCCTATATCTGTTCGTTGGAAAGTATTTATGATATTCTCTGGCGTTTCAATGCTCCAAACATGAAGAACATACGACTGAACTTCGAAGCATTTGTTGCCTCGAATTGTCGTTTGGGATAATATGTTCATTCTATTTTGCTGCATTGTAAATTTTCAAAAGAGGCGCAAATGTACAGAATAATTTCGCAATACTCCAAATATTTTTCAGTGAATTCTTCAAATCACCCTATAAAAATCACTGTGAGACTTAAGAGGATGTTCAATATGCCATGATTCGAATACTTCGCAATAATGGTTGGGAATATTTATCAAATGTATTATATGAAATCTCATTGGTGATGATTTCTGCTGTTATATTCAAATATACCAATCGATTGATTATCAGAATCTATTTTGGCTGAAAAAACAATTCAGTTCTATTCGAATATTATCTGTAATTTGGATAAGTTTTAGTGGTACTGATAAAATTTGCCTATTTATCACTGTTAAATTGTATGAGGGACAGAATTTTGTCCCTTGTATCCGTTCAGGGAACAAACGGGGGACAAAATTATGAAAAATTGATACAATACTTTATTATTCCTTTGCATTTAATGTGTTGATTATCAATGTTATCTAAGTTGGACTGTTTCTTCTTTTACTTTCTATTGTATATTGTGCAATATGTTGATAATCAATTAGTTATATGCAACTATTTGCCGATGCAAAAATGTTGAAATATATTTTGTAGCACCATATCATTCGTCACCTCCCCCGCGATGTCGCTCAAATGGAAGATGCACTCCCTGATGTCCTGGGCCACGAAGTCTCCTGAAAGATTGTTTGCCAATCCCTGTTGTACGCGTCCGATGGCTTCTAAAGCATGCGTAAGGGCTTCGTAATGGCGGGCATTGGTCACTATCACGTCGTTCTGGGTTATCGTAGGCAGATTGGCGGCGGCTATAAGTTTCTTCTGAAGCACATCCGTATTTTGCCTTTTCTTGGCGGAAATAAAAATACATTCGGCGTCAGGAATGATGGAAGAGGCCGCAGACAGCACCTCATCAGAATGAGCCGTGCCCAACAAATCCGCTTTGTTGAATACCAATATCAAATGCTTTCTTTCCAGACGCGGAAGTATCTGCCCCGATAGCTGATTCATTTGCGACGTTGCGTCTGTTGCATCAATCATCCAAAGCACGATCTCCGCTTGTTCCAGTTTTTGGAACGTGCGCTCTATGCCCAGACTCTCAATCGTATCATTGGTTTCGCGGATACCTGCCGTGTCAATGAAACGGAAAGTAATACCGCCGATATTGGTCGTATCTTCAATCACGTCGCGAGTAGTGCCGTGAATGTCGCTCACGATAGCCTTGTCCTCGTTCAGCAATACATTGAGGAGCGTTGATTTCCCGGCATTCGTTTCGCCGATGATGGCTACCGGTACGCCGTTTTTGATCGCATTTCCTACGCTGAACGAATGTACCAGTCGGGAAATGACCCCCGCGATATGATCCGCCAATCGGCAAAGCTCCGTTCTGTCCGCAAACTCCAACTCCTCATGGTCGCTGAAATCCAGTTCCAGCTCAATCAGTGAAGTGAAGTGTAGCAACTGGTTGCGTAGCTCCGTAAGCTCCTTGCTGAATCCGCCACGCATCTGGCTCATGGCAAGGCGGTGGGTGGCGGCAGATGAAGAAGCAATCAGGTCCGCCACGGCTTCGGCCTGGCTCAAATCCATCTTGCCATTGAGAAAGGCGCGTTGCGTGTATTCTCCCGGTCCCGCCAGGCGGCAACCGTGCTTAATGAGCAATTGCAAAACCTGTTGCAAGATATAGCTCGAACCGTGGCAGGTGATCTCCGTACTATCTTCGCCCGTGTAAGAGTGCGGGGCGCGAAACAGGCTGACAAGAACCTCGTCGATGATTTCCTCTCCATCGTGTATCTTCCCGAAAGTCAGTGTATAAGGTTTGCAATCCGCCAGCGTTTTACCGGATTTTGCCGGGGTGAAAATGCGGCTGGTGATACGAATGGCGTCCGCTCCTGAGACGCGAATGCTTCCGATTGCTCCTCCTTGGGCCGTGGCAATGGCACAGATGGTATCCTGATTCATCATAAAAATTGTTATTTGAGTTGCAAAGATAGCCTTTTGGGGTAAAAAAAAGAACGCGATTGTATATTACTTACTCTTTTTTATTACATTTGCTCAATTTTCGTAGCCTTTACATGATACACTTTGTTATTATGGCGCAAGACAAAATAAAAATGCATGATTCCGCTTCTCATACTACCGAGAAAGACGAGAACACGGAACTACTGAAAGAGAAATTATTGAAGGTCAACTCCGTTCTGGCTGCCCATCAAATTGCTCTCTGGGAGATAAATATCAATACCCTGGAGTGCACTTTCACTCAGGAATATTTCGAAAGTTTAGGCTTGGATAAAGTCGGCATCCGTTATCAGAATTTGGAAGAGTTCTGTAGCTTTGTGCATCCCGATGATAAGCATTTGGTGTCGTTGGATGGCTTTCAAAAGAAATTGGATGGCTTTGAAGAGTCCAAAGTCTTACGCGTGCGTTGCGTAGGTGCGCATGGCGAAATAGTCTGGTTGGAGGACCACCTCTTATCTGTAGAGAAAGATAAAAGTGGAAATCTGGAAAGGCTCTTATGCTATACCGTGAACGTCACCGGGCAGTGCGAACGCGAAGCACACATATCGCGCGTGGAAGAGCGAAACCGGAAGATAATACAGGCATTGCCTGAATTTATATTTATTTTGGATCAGGATTTCTTCATCACCGACGTGTTAATGTCTTCTGACACCATTTTGCTCCATCCCGTTGAACAGCTACGGGGAGCGGACGGGCGCACCATCTATTCTCCCGAAGTCAGCGACCTGTTTCTACGGAACATACGTCAATGCCTCGAAGACGGGGAGTTGAAGGAGATAGAGTATCCCCTGGATGTGGATGATTGCGAAAGGCATTATTTCCAGGCACGCATCGCTCCGTTCGAAGATAATAAAGTGATGGCATTGATACACGATATTGGTGACAGGGTGCAACGCTCCAATGAACTCATCGAGGCGAAGCAACGGGCAGAAGAGGCCGACCGCATGAAATCGGTGTTCCTGGCCAATATGAGCCACGAAATCCGCACTCCTTTGAATGCTATCGTGGGATTCTCTGAAATCATAGCTTTGACGGAAGATGAAGTGGAGAAAGCCGAATACCTGAACATCATCCAGAAGAATAGCAACCTGTTGTTGCAACTCATAAATGACATTCTGGACCTTTCCCGCATTGAGTCGGGAAAATCGGAAATGAACTTCCAGTTGGTCGAAATGACCGGACTGATTGACGAAGTGGAGAAAGTGCATCGCCTGAAAATGAAAACGGCCATCCGATTGAATGTGATACGTCCCGATGAGGAAATCTGGATTATGGTGGACCGGAACAGGATTACGCAAGTGCTGTTCAACTTCCTCTCCAATGCCATTAAGAATACCCATGAAGGGGCCATCACCCTGGGGTTGGAGGTCTGCGGAGAATGGTTGAAGGTGTATGTAACGGATACCGGTTGCGGCATTGCAAAAGAGAAATTGCCCTTGATTTTCAACCGTTTTGAAAAGCTGAACGATTTTGTTCAGGGCACGGGTCTGGGGCTTCCCATCTGCCAGAGCATCGTGGAGAGATTGGGAGGAAAGATTTCCGTAGAGTCCGAAGTAGGAGTGGGGAGCACTTTCGTGATGACCCTTCCTTACCGCCAGTTTGTGTTGGGAGCGGATGGTGAACCTGTTGAAATCAATGCCCACGTAGAGCGAAGATCAGACGGCAGGAAGAAAATTCTGATAGCCGAAGATACGGAGTCTAACTTTATGCAGATAAACATTTTGCTGAAGAAGGACTACACCATTTCGTGGGTTACCAATGGCGAAGAGGCCGTAAATAGTTTCTTGCGCGAGCGTCCCGACCTGATATTGATGGACATCCGCATGCCGGTGATGAACGGTATTCAGGCTACGGAAAAGATACGTACCGTGGACATCGATCTGCCTATCGTTGCGGTGACGGCCAATGCTTTCCTGATAGAACAACAACAAGCATTAGCCGCCGGATGCAATGATATTATTGCCAAACCATATACTTACGAAAGATTGAAGGAAACAATCATCAAGTATATTTGAGTGGGTGTTTCTTAAATTCTGTCCAGTACGGTTTTTATCAAAGTGTCAATCGTATTCTTGTAGCCCGTATTGGCTTCTTTAATCAACCGGTTGGCTATGACCATGCATACCGTGGTCGCCTTATGTCCCATCAGGCGGCTCAAACCGGCCAGTGCGGAGCTTTCCATCTCGAAGTTCGTAATGCGATAGCCATTGTATTCAAAGTTCTCGATCTTTTCATTTTGCTTCGGGTCGGCCAGCGGAATGCGTAGTTCGCGTCCTTGCGGGCCAAAGAAACCACCGGCGGCAATCGTTACACCACGTACCATATCGTCTCCGGCAATGCGCTCTATCAGTTCGGCATTGGCGTCGATCACGTACGGAGCAGGTGCGCACATATTCCCCGACCATCCCATGTGGTTCAGGAATGCACGTTCAAATGGCAGGTCGCACACTTCATTGCGCCCTGAATAGAAGTTCAGCAGGCCATCGAAACCAATGGACTTTTGCGAGCAGATAAATGTACCTACGGGCGTATTCGGTTGCAAACCGCCACAAGTACCGATGCGTACCAGTTCTAACTGGCGAAGTTGGGGCTTTTCTTCACGTGTGTTGAAGTCGATGTTGGCCAAGGCGTCCAGTTCGTTCATCACAATATCGATGTTGTCGCAACCAATACCCGTAGAAACCACCGTGATGCGTTTGCCCTTGTAAGTACCTGTAATGGTTTTGAACTCGCGGCTTTCCACTTCACATTCTTTATTCTCAAGGTGTGAGCCTACCAGTGCCACTCTGCCCGGGTCGCCCACCAGGATTACTTTGTCTGCCAGCCACTCAGGCTTTACGTGCAGATGAAAAACTGAACCGTCATCATTGATAATAAGTTCGGAAGATGCAAAATACTTTTTCATATTCTGGATTTTTTGGTTGATACGTTTATAAATAGAAAACGCCGGAACGGGATTACTGTTCACCGGTTCCGACGTTTTTCTGAGGCAATAATTCTACCGGTTATTTACTCAACGGCTGGTTTGAGTTGTTTCCCGATGGTTTGGCTATGGTTTCACGCATGGAAGTATCAGCTTCGATGTTCTTCATCCGATAATAATCCATGATGCCCAGGTTGCCGTTACGGAATGCTTCTGCCATGGCCTTAGGTACTTCGGCTTCCGCCTCGATTACCTTGGCGCGTGCTTCCTGAGCTTTCGCCTTCATTTCCTGTTCGCTGGCCACGGCCATTGCACGGCGTTCCTCAGCTTTGGCCTGGGCGATATTCTTATCGGCATTTGCCTGGTCTATCTGCAAAGCCGCACCGATGTTCTTACCTATATCGATATCAGCGATATCAATGGACAGGATTTCGAAAGCCGTACCGGCATCCAGACCTTTGCGGAGCACAAGTTTGGAGATTGAATCCGGGTTTTCCAATACTGACTTGTGGTTTTCGGACGAACCGATGGAAGATACGATACCTTCGCCTACACGGGCCAGGATAGTGTCTTCACCGGCACCACCCACCAACTGGCGGATATTGGCGCGTACCGTTACACGGGCTTTGGCTATCAACTGGATACCATCTTTTGCTACGGCGGTCACCGGAGGAGTATCGATCACCTTCGGGTTTACCGACATCTGAACGGCTTCGAACACATCACGTCCGGCAAGGTCGATTGCGGTAGCCATCTGGAAGGATAATTCAATATTAGCTTTAGAGGCGGATACCAAGGCGTGCACCACTCTTTCTACGTGTCCACCGGCCAGGTAGTGAGCTTCCAGCTCGTCGCGGGTAATGTTGCTCAATCCGGCTTTGTGTGCTTCATGTAGGGAGGTACGTTACGGATACGCATTAAAAACAATTGCACCAATGAAATCCTGACTCCCGAAACTTTGGCGGACAACCATAGGAAGAAAGGAACATAGTGGAAGAACAGTACGATGAAGATAATGCCTCCTATCACAAGAAAGGCAGTTAGGTACATAGTGTCTACGTTCATGATTTATAAGATATTAAGTGTGAATATTAGTCTTTTTTCTTTTCTACCATGATAACGCCGTCCGTAATACGGTTTACAATGATAGGGGTTTTTTCATTCAGAAATCCGTCCATGGATTTCACTTCCACGATGTTGCCGTCTATTTCGGCATTGCCGATCAGTGCCAGGCGTGTAATGGCCACACCCGTATCGCCTACTTTTACTTGATCCGCGGCCGTACGGTCCACCTTCGATGTGATATTCTTTTTCAACGCCACTTTATCCAAGGTCTTGGAGCGCATGAAGAGTATCAATGAGCCTATGCAGGCTATTGCCGATACACCGAGCGTGATGAAACCAGCCGTTGTACCCAGATAGGCAAAGGCATAGTAGTTGGCATAGATCATGCAAGCTCCGGCCAGGATTCCGGCTATGCTGATGCCCGGGATGACGAACAGTTCTACCAAGAACAGGATAACCGCCGCAACAATGAGTACAATGATGATAAGTATGTCCATAGTTTTCTATTTAAAGGATTGTTTTTCTGTATTACGCACTTCAATGGCGGCCTTCTCCAATTCACCTGATAATTGTTGTATCTGTTTTTCCAGGTCGAGTATGGCGGGAGCCAGTTTGGCTTTATCGCTTTCTTTGGTACGGGAGTACAAGGAACGTTGCTCTTCCAATTTGTTTTGCTGCTGTCTGAAGCTTTTCTCCAATTGGCGGTATTTGCTGAATAAGCTCTTGGCCTGAGGAGATTTGAAATCACTCCATTGATAATACGTAGTGTGGTCATCAATTACAAATTCAAAGTCATAGCTCCGTTCGGCTTGTGGCTTTTCACTGATAGCGGCTTGCAGGCGGCGTTTGGCATCAGATACTGTATTTTGATCTACCCATGTATCTTTCAGGGAGTGAATTTGAGCAAGTCGGACAACTTTTTTCTTGTCCATAGCTTCGTAGTTATACACCCGTTTGGAAGAGTTGGGAATAAATACGTAAATACATACTTTCCCTTCCGGTTGGTAGCGATCGGAAGCAAACCATCCGAGGTTGTTGAACTCGTCGATGGCAAACATATAGTCGTTATAAGGAGAATTGAATGGCATGCCCACATTCTCCGGAGTCAGATAAGTGTTGGTATTCGTATTGTAGCGGGTAACGAATATGTCGTATCCACCTATTGAATTCTCACCGTCGGCGGCATAGTAGATAGTTGCACCATCCGTTAATACGTACGGATAATTGGCGTTGATGGAGTCGTTGATGCTACCGGGCAATAGGCTGCCTTTACTCCATTCGCCTTGCATCTTGTTGCGGGCAAGGATGCTGAGTTTGCCATCAGACTGGCGTTCACCGTAATAAATCTTATTACCGAGTTCAGTTTCGTATACAGTAGCTTCTACTTCTTCTTTATTCTGGAAGAAATCGTTGTACGTGAATAATTTACCGGATTCCGGACTGATTTTATAAGCTTCCAAAAAGCGGTCTTTATCCACTACGATACTATCGATAATGCACACTTCTTCAATACCTTTCAGCATGCGGAGATTGGTCTTGCTCTTTTCCAGAAGTTTTTCAGCTTCTGCGGTAGACCTTTTTCGTTTGGAAAGATCACTGATATACTCTTCGTAACACTTGATGGCATCTTCAAAACGATACAGGTCGTTATAATTTCGTGCCAGATACAGTTGTCCGCTGGGGATACGTTTCTTAACGGCTGTTTCCAGGTATTTCAGGGCTACGTCAGGTTCTCCTGTTTCCAAGCAACATACACCGTACCATAAATTATAATTTCCGTTTGCCGGTTGTGTCCTGACGAATTTTTTGAAAACGGGTTTGGCTTTCTCGTACTGCCCCTTGTTGTAAAAAGCTTTAGCTTGTTCCAACGTCTGTGCCGATGCACCGACTAATACGAGACAAAATAGAAGGAGTAAAATATATCTCTTTTTCATGCTAGTTATCCAACTTACAAATTCGAATGTTCAAAAATACAAATTAATCGGGAATAATGCTGCTTTCCGTTATTCTATTATGTTAATTCTTCTTTAAATCATTCTTTTCTCTTACTTTTGCAGGACAAAGAGTAAAAGAGCTATAAGCTACATGAGCTACGAGCTACAAGTAGTTGCGTAACGTCCGCATGGGACTTGTAGCTCTTAGCTTGTAACTCGTAGCTTTGAATTATTATGGCGCAATTTACTGAAGAAGAGAAGACCATCCGCCGCATAGAAAAGCGGTTTAGTAAGGGACTGGTAGAATATGGGCTGATAGAGGATGGGGATAAAATCCTCATCGGACTTTCCGGTGGCAAAGACTCTTTGGCGTTGGTGGAATTGTTGGCAAAGCGCGCCCGTGTCTTTAAGCCCAGATTCTCCGTGGTTGCCGTTCATGTGGTTATGAAGAATATACCTTATCAGAGTGATTTAGCATATCTGCGTGAGTATGTTGAGTCGTGGAATATCCCTTTCGTACTGTATGAGACGGAGTTCGATGCAAGTACGGATATGCGTAAGTCACCTTGTTTTCTTTGTTCATGGAATCGGCGTAAAGCGTTGTTTACTGTTGCCAAGGAACAAGGTTGTAATAAAATAGCATTGGGACATCACATGGATGATATTCTGGAAACATTATTGATGAATATCACTTTTCAGGGCGCGTTTAGTTCCATGCCTCCTCGTTTGGTAATGAAGAAGTTCGATATGACGATTATCCGTCCGATGTGTTTGGTACATGAGTCTGATTTGCTGGAACTGGCACAGATAAGGGGATATCGGAAACAGGTGAAGAATTGCCCTTATGAAGCGCAATCTCATCGAAGCAATATGAAAGACATTTTGCATCAACTGGAAGAAATGAATCCGGAAGCTCGTTATAGTCTTTGGGGAAGTATGGCAAATGTTCAGGAAGAGCTTCTTCCTAAAAAAGTTAGTAATTTAGATTAATTAATTATCGCTTAAATATTCATAACTGAAATGAAAGGTCTTTATACGATTCTGCTTTTAATTGTCTCCAATGTCTTTATGACTTTTGCTTGGTATGGTCATCTGAAGTTGCAAGACATGAAAATTATTACAAACTGGCCGCTTTATGCCATCATTTTGTTTTCGTGGAGCATTGCTCTTGCGGAATATTTCTGCTTGGTTCCGGCCAACCGTATTGGGTTTATAGGCAATGGCGGTCCTTTTTCATTGATACAGTTGAAGATAATTCAGGAGGTGATTACTCTTATTATTTTCACTGTATTTACTACTGTCCTTTTTAAAGGTGAAAGCCTGCACTGGAATCATTTTGCGGCATTCATTTGCCTGGTATTGGCAGTGTATTTTGTATTCTATAAATGATAATTTATCGGCGAGGGAATGGGTACGCGGACTACGCGGATAAGGCGGACGAACGCGGACTTTAATCTTTTAGACGCGGATGACACGGATGACGCGGATTTTTAAAGCTGCGCTATACATACCGGCATATCACACCGAAGGAAAAAAGAATCCGCGTCATCCGTGTCTGAAAGATTACTTGCACGCCGAAGGAGAACCTTGCTCCAGCGCTACGCTGGTAAATTATCATTTTTTTGTTATAAACCGTTCCATTCCTTTCGTATAGTACGTTTGAAGTTCTCCATTCCCATCCGTATAAATGAAGCACGCATCAATATCCGGATGAGCATTGGCAAAACGTTCCGCTTCTTCCAATCCCATTACCATGAATGCAGTGGCATAAGCATCAGCGCTCATACAGTCTTTGGCTACTACAGTGGCAGATAAGATATTGTGTTGTACGGGATATCCTGTTCTTGGGTCTATGGTATGTGCATATTTCTTTCCATCTCTGTAATAGAAGTTGCGATAATTGCCTGAAGTTGCAATGCCTACATCCGTTACATTCAGTACTGTTTGTAACTCCTGATTAATGGACAGTGAATCATCAACCGGCTTATTGATTCCAATGCGCCATAGTTCTTTCTTGGGATTTTCTCCCCGTGCTACGATCTCTCCGCCTATATCTACCATGAAATTCGTGATGCCTTTCTTCGCAAGAAACTGTGCTATTACATCCACTGCATATCCCTTGGCTACTGCACTACATGAGAGCATCATGCGCTCATCCTGTTTCACTACTTTGCCTTCTTCTGACAGAACTACTTTCGTATATCCTGTAATTTCCAGCAGGCTGTCTATCATAGCGGAGTCAGGAAATGCGCCTTTCTTGAAACCAAACCCCCAGGCATTGGCCAGTGGAGCAACCGTAATATCGAATGCACCATTCGTTTCTTTGGATATTTCCATACTACGACGGAATACATTTGTAAAGAAGGTATCTGGTACAATATCCTCATTCCGGTTGATTCGTGTAATTGTGGCCGTATCATTGAAGGGAGATAGCGAACCGTCAAATTTCTTCAATTCTTCATCGATTTCAGCTTTCAGATCATCGTCATATTGATAAGTTATATTATAAACTGTGCCGAATATCAGTCCGTTGACTGTATAATAAGGTTGCGTACGGTTATGACGTGCAAGTATCCAAATTGTTCCCAATACAAGCAGGGCAATCCATAAGAAATTTCTCTGTACTTTCTTTTCCATAAGCGAAATTTAACTGAAGAACAAATGTTCTATTAATATTTTTGTGCCGATGATAATCAGGATAATACCTCCCCAGAGTTCTGCCCGCAACTTTCGTGCAATGCCGCAACCAAAACGGATACCGAACAGTAATCCTATGAGGGACATAATGAAAGATACGAAACCGATGATAGAAATGGGTGCCAGTATTTCCGAGAAATCCCGCATCCCCAGAAATGCAAATGAGACACCAATGGCCAGTGCATCTATACTGGTTGCAACGGCTAATGCGAGTACTACTTTCAGACTTTTCGGGTCATACTCTTTTTTGCAATCTTCGTCTTTGAAAGACTCTCTGACCATGCGTCCGCCCAGGAAAGCAAGGATGATGAACGCAATCCAATGATCCAGACTTTCTATTAGGTGGCTGAACGTGCTGGCACCTATCCATCCGAGGAGTGGCATGATAGCTTGGAATAATCCAAAGAAAAAAGCCATGGTCAGCATGGGCCGCCACAGCGTACGTTTCAGAAGAATACCACTGGCTATGGAAATTGCGAAACAGTCCATCGCGAGTCCCACAGCAAGAAGCCAAATCTCTAATCCGTTCATAGTTTAATAGGGTAGTTTATATGTGATTGTATAGGTTACGCCCATGGTGTTAGAGCCATATTTGCCGAATCCGGGTACATACCACGGATCACCGTATTCTCCGGTTGATGAACTTGTACGGAATTTGAAGCGCAATCCCCAGCCCATGTAGAACTGTTTCCAGATATGTGCGCGTATGCCAACGCAGAATTCAAACCATTGCATTGAACCTTTCATTCCTTTATGGTTGAATGGTACGCTTCCTCCCCAGATACCATCCATTTGATTGGGGTTTCCGATACTTCCGTCAAAAATGGGATCAGTCACAGGGAGAGTTGTTATATCATACTTGAAACTACTCATTGCATAACGTAAACCGACAAACAGGAAATTATCGAATTTCTTCTTATAAAGAGCGTTGTAGTTCATACCGATACGGAAATAAGGTGCATTACTTTTGTAATTCGTTCCGTTATCATTCCATGCGTCGGTGCTGCCATATCCAAGTTCCACTATCGGGAAGAAACGGTTTTTAAGGTTGACGTCGACAGCTACTTCCGAGCTTAAGAAATCACCTCCCAGAACTTTGCTTCCGATTCCCCACAGGTCTACACTGACAGTCACGCCATTGTATAGCGGGAAGACATTCTCATCCGCTTCTTTCTTTTCCTCCTTCTTGGGTGGATTGGAAGCGGGAGGCCGGTTGCTGTTCTGTGCCTGTACCGGAAGCCCTGTCAGCAAGAAAAATGCCAGACTAAGGCTGAGGATAAAAGAGCTTAAGATTTTCCGTTCCATAAATGCTTACTTCTTTTTCTTGAATATATATGGAGTCAAGTAGATAGCGACTGTACGCTCCGCCTGTGATGCTTTGTTTCATCTGATAGCCACAATCCATTGACAGGAAATAGGGCGTATTCTTTTGATAGATAATAATAGTGTCTTTTTTAATCTTGGGATCTTTGCTATAGTGAAATATCAATACGGTAGAATCTGCTGTATAGCGCAGAGGCAATGATAGCGAATGTACTCTTTTCTGATTGTTAAGAATGACGGAGTCCGTATCGAAAGCTGTAATAGTCAGTGAGTCGAGTGTATCGTTGAGCACTCTTTTACTTTCCCTGTCCACCGTATATAGATAACATTCCATCATCGGACGTGCATTCATGGAGCAATCTTCTTCTTCCGAACAAGAAGAAACGATACTGATGATGGGATAAGCAATCAGACAAAGCAATATCAGTTTTACTAATTTTTTCATAGTCTATATTGTTTTTTCTATTTGATATTTATTTCGTTCAGGAGCGTTACGCGAAATCAGTTCGCCAAGGAAGCCTGCAAGGAACAGTTGAGTTCCGATGATCATGGCGGTCAGCGACAAGTAGAAGTAGGGAGAGTCTGTAACCAGGCGGTAAGGCATTCCGTTATACATATTATACAGTTTCGTGATTCCTACAATAATCACTGAAATAAAGCCGAAGATGAACATCAGTGAACCGAGCAATCCGAAAAAATGCATGGGTTTTACTCCGAAGGCTGACAAGAACCAGAGTGAAATCAAATCCAGATATCCATTGAAGAAACGGTTTAAACCGCCGAACTTTGTCTTTCCGAATTTACGTGCCTGGTGCTGAACTACTTTTTCTCCGATCTTTTTGAAACCGGCATTTTTGGCGAGGTAGGGGATATAGCGGTGCATTTCTCCGTACACTTCGATGTTCTTCACCACATCCATTTTGTAGGCTTTCAATCCACAGTTAAAGTCGTGCAGGTTCTTGATGCCCGACACTTTACGAGCTGTTGCATTGAATATTTTTGTAGGAATGGTTTTTGAAAGTGGGTCGTAGCGTTTCTTTTTCCATCCGGATACCAGATCATAGCCGTCTTCCGTAATCATGCGGTACAGTTCGGGTATTTCGTCCGGGCTATCCTGCAAATCTGCATCCATGGTGATGACTACATCTCCCTGTGCCTTCTCAAAGCCACAGTACAATGCCGGCGATTTGCCATAGTTACGGCGGAACTTGATGCCATGCACGGTATCTGATTTTCGGCTTAGTTCTTCGATAATTTGCCAGGAACGGTCGGTACTTCCGTCATTTACGAAAATTACTTCGTATGAAAAACCATTGGCTTTCATTACCCGTTCAATCCATGCGTACAGTTCCGGAAGTGATTCTTCTTCATTATATAAAGGAACGACAACTGAAATATCCATCTTGTGATTTATGATTTATGAATTATGAATTAGGGTTGAAATCACATCTGCTTTTTTACTTTATCACTCATTTTAATGATTCATCTTTATCTTCCGCCTATATGCTCTGCCGGTGGGCGCTTCATGACAAACAAGGCGGTGGGGATAGCAAGTAATGATCCGTAGAATACATTCTGAGACATCAGTTGCATGGTGATATCTGTTGGAGATAGCGAACGCATCGCACTTATAATTTCTTTAAACTGCTCTACATAGGCATCCATCCCCGGTATGGTATGACTGGTCAGGCTGTTCAGTAAGCTTTCGTATGTGTTTAGCACAAACCCTTGATCAATAAAACGGAAATATACATAATGAGCTACCGCTGTAAGCAATGCGGCAAACATATACATAAATACAGTGAAAATCCACGCGTGAAGAAAACTGATGGCACCACCGCAAACTTGGTTACGGTACATTCGTACATAATAATACGCCATAAAAGGCACGCATAGAGTTAGTCCTGCAAAGAGGAAAAATAGGAACGGTGTAGTTAACCCTAAAGGAAATAAAATGAACTTCAAAATCCAAAATCCTCCCAGGTAAGTGCCGAATAACATGGCATATCGTTGTAAGTAACCTTTGTTCTCTGTCATCTTTCATTAGGAATAATGGCGCAAAGGTATAAATAATATTGTTTGTAACCCCCGTATTCTTGTTAAAGTTGAAAAAAGTTTGGGCAAAGTATTGCAGGTTTAATAAAAATGCATACCTTTGCACCCGCAAACGAAAATACGGGTAAGTCCTATACGGCCAGCTCCCTTCGAATCCTCCAGGGCTTGATCGCAGCAAAGGTAGTTGGTTGTAGCGGCGCGATATAGTAAGCTTACCCACCCGCCTCTTTAGCTCAGTTGGCCAGAGCACGTGATTTGTAATCTCGGGGTCGTTGGTTCGAATCCGACAAGAGGCTCAAAGAAAAGGAGATATGTTCTAACAAGAATGTATCTCTTTTTTATTTGTTTTTTACGAAAAAAGTAATAGCTTTGCTCTGTAAAACCTAATATTATGATACGAAAACAACCTTATACCTTCTATGTACTCTTCGTTTTTCTCTTTCTGATCCCTTTTGGTAAGGCGTTTGCCGGTTGGAACAACTTCATTGTAAACTTTGATAAAAGCCTTTATGGGAAAGGTCCTCAGACTTGGCAAATAGCTCCTTATGATGACCATTGGGTGTATTTTGCCAATAAAAACGGCATGGTGCAATTTGATGGTAATGTGTGGAAAGTATTTCCGTTAAATAACTTCTCGGATGTGCGTTCCGTATTGGCATCCACTATTCAGAAAAGAATCTATGCCGGTGGTATTAATGAATTTGGCTATTACGAACCGGCAGAAGACGGCGAACTGATTTACCACTGCATGTCCGATACGCTTGACAATTCTGTTCGTATGCTTGGCAATGTGTGGGGAATCCATGAGGCGGATAATATCCTTTATATACAAGGCGATGACCGTGTAGTGAAATATCTGAATGGAAAATATACCGCTATCGAAATGAATGCCAAGATCGATTGTTCCAATATGGTGAACGGTATCCTCTATATAGGTACCGATCGTGGTGTGTGGGTACTGGTCGGAAATACTTTCTTTCCATTGCAGGGTGCGGATTCCCTGGCTTCCAATCGTATCCGTGGAATCATTCCACATAAGGGTGGGGGAATCATCATCGTGACGGCGTATGACGGTCTGTTTTATTATAATGGCCGTACCATTGCTCCTTTTATTACCGGTGCAGAGGACTTTATGCGTGAGAACGAAGTTTTTTGTGTGGCTGCTCAAGATGATAAGATAGCTTTGGGAACTATTCATAAAGGCTTATTACTGATAGATTGCGCTACCATGGATGTGAAATACTTCAACGAGAATAACGGACTGCGTAATAATACGGTGCTTTCCGTAGCCTTCGACGGTCAGGGAAACTTGTGGGCGGGTTTGGATAGTGGTATTGATCATGTTTGTCTGAGCTCTCCTTTTACCAATTTGTATTCATATCCTTATTCTTACGGTACGGGCTATGCGGCGGCTGTTGAGAATGGCTATTTGTATCTGGGTACCAATCGGGGGCTTTATTATACTTCTTATCCGGTGAAGCTGAACGGTAGTTTACCGGATATTCATCCCGTTCCTCAATCCAGTGGTCAGGTGTGGAACCTGTGTAAAATTGGTGATGATCTGTTTTGTCTTCATGATCGTGGAATTTTTCAGATTAAAGGTACAAGTATACATAGAATCACGGATATTACGGGTGCCTGGTGCTGTCAAGAGGTTATGGGGCGACCCGATCGTATGTTTGTAGGGGTGTATAATGGCATTTATCTTTTGGAGAAGAAAGCGGGCGAATGGCATATGCTTTGTAAGATCGAAGGATTTGTTGACTCAAGCCGTTTGTTTGAGCAGGAGTCTGCCAGGATTCTATGGGTTCATAATTCCGGCATTATCACCCGTGTGGAGTTGAGTGAGGATTTAACCCGTCAGATC
>ERZ773162.1424-NODE-1424-length-19257-cov-3.187116_pt1 | contig 19257 bp, 19 predicted proteins | sample MGYA00511113_ERZ773162 | MGnify/ENA primary metagenome ERZ773162 (study PRJEB29015, sample SAMEA2737807) | human gut metagenome | biome: human gut; feature: human-associated habitat; material: faeces | place: China | collected 2012 ... | reverse complement strand
AAGATTACGAGATCGAGGGCGATTTCCCAAGATACGGTAATGATGATGACAGAGCAGATGATATTGCAGTATGGCTTCTGAAGACCTTCCTTGACAAGATCAAGAAGCATCACACCTATCGTGATTCTGAGCCGACTACCTCCATTCTGACCATTACTTCCAATGTGGTATACGGCAAGGCAACCGGAAGCATGCCGGATGGAAGAAAAGCAGGTGAACCGCTGTCCCCGGGAGCAAATCCGAGCTACGGTGCAGAGAAGAACGGTCTTCTGGCTTCCCTGAACTCTGTTGCAAAACTTCCTTATGAATGGGCATTGGACGGAATCTCCAATACTCAGACCATCAACCCGGATGCACTGGGCCACAGCGAGGAAGAGCGCGTGAACAATCTGGTACAGGTTATGGACGGATACTTTGATCAGGGTGCACATCATCTGAATGTCAATGTATTTGGAAAAGAGAAATTGATCGATGCGATGGAACATCCGGAGAAAGAAGAGTATGCAAATTTCACCATCCGCGTGTCCGGCTACGCTGTAAAATTCATCGACCTTACCAGAGAACAGCAGATGGATGTTATCTCCAGAACCTGCCACACTGCTATGTAAGGAATGACGGATATGACAGATACGGCATTGACGGGACAGGTACATTCTCTGGAGACCTTCGGCCTGGTGGATGGTCCGGGAGTCCGGTGCGTGGTATTTTTGCAGGGCTGTAAGATGCGATGCAGATACTGTCACAATCCGGAGACCTGGAGTCAGCAGGGCGGTGAGACCTGGACAGCAGAAGATCTGTTCCGGAAAGTGTACCGCTATCGAAATTACTGGGGAAAGGACGGGGGACTCACAGTCAGTGGTGGGGAGCCCCTTCTCCAGATGGAATTTGTAACTGAATTTTTTAATCTGGCAAAGAAAAAACAGGTGAATACCGCACTTGATACTTCCGGCAACAGTTTTTGCCTGGAATCATCTTATCTGGAACGATTTGACAGACTGATGGATCTGACGGATCTGTTTCTGCTGGATATCAAGGCAGTGGACGCCTCTCTTCACAAACAGTTGACTGGACAGGATAACGCAGGAATCCTGGCACTGGCTCACTACCTGGCGGATCATGGGAAATCCTTGTGGATCCGAAGGGTACTGGTGCCGGGGCTTACGGATTCTGAAGAGGATCTGACGGCTCTTCGGGATCTGGCAAGATCCTTGCCGACCCTGAAACGGTTGGAAGTTCTTCCTTATCATACACTGGGAACGTTCAAATGGGAGAAGCTTGGCATTCCGTACTCGCTGGAAAGCACACCGGTGCCAACCAAAGAGCAGGTGGCACAGGCCGAAGCAATCCTGGAAGTGAACAAGTATCAATAAAGATTCTTATCAATAAAATTCTTCAACAGGAGGTTCGGAAACGCACCTCCTGTTGCTTTTTTCTGAAAAATCTGTTATATTAGCAAATGGTTAGATATAACTAATCACGTGAATAAATCAGGAAACTCATGGAAAACACTGGAAACTGGACACTTCCAGTGTGGAGTTGCCTGTAAGAAACACAATTTCCGGTCATACTATGGTAATATGCAACTAATCTTGAAACGCAGAATGTGTGTGACGGATTAGTTCCTATTAATATAAAAAAAGGAGAACACAGACATGGATTATTTACAGATTGAGAAAGTAATCGGAAGAGAGATCCTGGATTCCAGAGGAAATCCGACCGTAGAGGCAGAGGTCGTTCTGGCAGACGGTACCATCGGAAGAGGAGCAGCACCCAGCGGTGCTTCCACCGGAGAATTCGAGGCTCTGGAATTGAGGGATGGAGATAAGAGCAGATACCTTGGAAAAGGTGTGACAAAAGCTGTTGAAAATATCAATACCAAGATCAATGATGCCCTGATTGGTATCGACGCATCTGACACTTATGCAGTGGACAAGGCAATGATCGAGGCGGATGGAACCAAAGATAAATCCAACTTAGGTGCCAACGCGATCCTGGCAGTATCTATCGCAGCAGCAAGAGCAGCAGCGATTTCTCTGGATGTGCCGCTGTATCGTTTCCTTGGCGGTGTATCCGGCAACCGTCTTCCGGTTCCAATGATGAACATTGTAAACGGTGGCTGCCATGCACTGTCTTCCGGATTGGATGTACAGGAGTTCATGATCATGCCGGTAGGAGCACCGTCCTTCAAAGAGTGTCTGCGCTGGTGTGCAGAGGTATTCCATGCACTTGCTTCTATATTAAAAGAAAGAGGACTGGCTACCTCCGTAGGTGATGAGGGTGGATTCGCTCCGGCACTGAAATCTGATGAAGAAGCTATCGAGACCATTCTTGAGGCAGTGAAGAAAGCAGGATATGAGCCGGGTAAAGATTTCAAAATCGCCATGGATGCAGCTTCCTCCGAGTGGAAGAGCGAAAAAGGAAAAGGATTCTACAAACTTCCGAAGGCTGGAACTGAGTATACTTCTGAAGAACTGATCGAGCACTGGGCAAAACTTTGTGACAAATATCCGATCATTTCCATCGAAGACGGACTGGATGAGGAGGATTGGGAAGGCTGGCAGAAGCTGACCGCAAGATTGGGCGAAAAAGTGCAGTTAGTTGGTGATGACCTGTTTGTAACCAACACTGAGAGACTGGAAAAAGGTATTGAAATGGGCGCAGGAAATGCGATTCTGATCAAACTCAATCAGATCGGTTCGGTATCTGAAACTCTGGAGGCAATCAAAATGGCTCACAAAGCTGGATATACTGCTATTTCTTCTCATCGTTCCGGTGAAACTGCAGATACCACCATCGCAGATCTTGCGGTAGCGTTGAATACCTGCCAGATCAAGACGGGTGCTCCGAGCCGTTCCGAGCGTGTGGCAAAATACAATCAGCTGCTCCGTATCGAAGAGCAGCTTGGCGACAGCGCAGTTTACCCGGGAATCAAAGCTTTTAACGTTAGAAATGACTAAAAAAATTAACGAGAACTTTTTTCAATAAAGTGAGTTAAGGGTGGAATTTTGTCGGATGAGAACGTATAATGCTGGAAAACAAAACAACTGGAGGTAAATATCATGAAAAACATTTTTAGTAGTATTGACTGGAAGAAGACTGGATTATTTGCAGCAGGTGTTGCATTTGGAACCGCAGGCATTAAAGTTCTCTCCAGCGATGATGCAAAGAAAGTATATACCAACTGTACCGCAGCTGTTCTTCGCGCAAAGGATTGTGTAATGAAGACAGCTACTACCATTCAGGAGAACGCAGAGGATATCTATGCAGAAGCTGTTCAGATCAACGAGGACAGAGCAGCAGAAGCAGATGCAAAAGTAGAAGAGTCTCTGGATGAAGAAGTATCTGCTGATGAAGAGGGTGCAGAATAAGCATTATGAAATTCATAATCAAACATGAGATCAGGGGCCGCATTCGTATACATGCGGCCCAAAGTCGGATGAGCGCTGTTCAGGCAGATACACTTGCATATTATGTAGGAAAGCTTGAAGGCGTGACTTCTGTAAAAGTACAGGAACGTGTACAGGACGCAGTGATCTGTTATACCGGAGACCGAGAGACACTGATCCTGGCGTTGCGGCAGTTCGCTTATGAGAATGTGGAAGTTCCGGAGCAGGTACTGGCAAGCTCCAGCCGCGCACTGAACAGTGAATACTGGGAGAAGCTGGTGACAGCCGTGGTCTTAAGAGCCGGAAGCAAGATGTTCCTGCCTTATTCCATCCGTTCTGTGATAGCAGCAGTAAAATCTGTAAAATATCTGTGGCATGGAATCTGCACACTGGCACACGGCAAGCTGGAAGTTCCGGTACTGGATGGAACAGCCATCGGTGTATCTGTGTTCCGTGGCGATATGGAGACTGCATCTTCCGTGATGTTCCTTCTGGGAATCGGTGAGATCCTGGAGGAATGGACCCACAAGAAATCTGTGGCGGATCTGGCGCGGAGCATGTCTCTTCACGTAGAGAAGGTATGGCTGCAGCGTGACGGACAGGAGATTCTTGTTCCATCTGAACAGATTGAACCGGGCGATAAAGTTGTTGTCCGCATGGGCAACATGGTTCCGTTTGACGGTGTAGTTGTAACTGGTGACGGTATGGTCAACCAGGCCTCTATGACTGGTGAATCCATCCCGGTTCATAAGAGCGAAGGAAGCACTGTCTATGCAGGAACTGTTCTGGAAGAAGGCGAGTTGGCCGTTCTGGTCCGTGAAGTGACCGGTTCTGGAAAATTTGACAAAATCGTATCTATGATCGAAGAGTCTCAGAAACTGAAATCCTCCATGGAAGGAAAAGCAGAGCACCTGGCAGATCGTCTGGTGCCGTATACACTGGGCGGAACGGCATTGGTCTATTTGTTGACCAGAAATGTGACCAAGTCATTGGCGGTACTGATGGTAGATTTTTCCTGAAGCTTGCTATGCCAATCTCAGTACTGTCAGCTATCAGAGAGGCAGGAACCTATGATGTGACCGTTAAAGGAGGCAGATATCTGGAAGCCATTGCAGAGGCAGATACCATCGTCTTTGATAAGACAGGTACACTGACCAAGGCAAAACCGACGGTTGTGGATGTGGTTCCATTCGTGGATGAAGACCCCGACGAACTGCTTCGTCTGGCAGCTTGTATGGAAGAGCATTTTCCACACTCTATGGCAAAAGCGGTTGTAGAAGCAGCGAAAGTAAGAGGGCTGTCCCATGATGAGCGTCATGCAAAGGTGGAGTATGTGGTGGCGCATGGCATTTCTACCACGATCGAAGGCAAGAAAGCTGTGATCGGAAGCCAGCATTTTGTATTTGAAGATGAGAAATGTGTGATCCCGGAGGGCATGCAGGAGAGATTCGATGCAGTTCCGGAGGAATATTCTCATCTGTACCTGGCGGTGGAAGGCAGGCTGGTAGCAATCATCTGTATTGAAGACCCGCTGCGTCCGGAAGCTGTTGATGTAATCCAGGGCCTTAAGAAAGCAGGTATCAGCAAAGTAGTCATGATGACTGGAGACAGTGACCGTACCGCTCGTGCCGTGGCTTCAAAAGTAGGCGTGGATGAGTATTATTCTGAGGTCCTGCCAGAAGACAAGGCATCTTTTGTAGATAAGGAACGCTCTGCTGGAAGAAAGGTTATCATGATCGGGGATGGTATCAATGATTCACCGGCATTGTCCGCGGCTGATGTTGGAATTGCTATCAGTGATGGCGCGGAAATTGCCAGAGAGATTGCGGATGTGACCATCAGCGCAGACAATCTGGAAGAACTGGTGAAGTTAAAACAGATCAGCAATGGACTGATAAAACGGATCCATCAGAATTACCGTGTGATCGTAGGATTCAATATGGGTCTGATCATTCTGGGCGTTGCAGGTATCCTCCAGCCGACCACATCCGCATTGTTCCACAATACTTCTACACTGTTGATCAGTTTGAAGAGTATGACGGATCTGCTCCCGGAAGTGTAAAATCGATAATGAATCAAATATAAAATAAGCAAGAAGAACTGTTGGGGTGGACTTGACAGTTCTTTTTGTATATTCTGCAAAATATTTTTTGACAAAAAAAACACAAGGCTCTATAATAAAGACAGATTTGGGCATATAAGCAATAAGGAGGACTCAGAATGGAAGAGAGACAGATCTCAAAAGCGGTAATCAAACGGCTTCCGAGATATTACCGATATCTTGGCGAGATGCTGAATAATGGAGTCGAGCGCATTTCTTCCGGTGAGCTGAGCACGAAAATGCAGGTGACGGCATCTCAGATCAGGCAGGATCTGAACAATTTTGGCGGATTTGGACAGCAGGGATATGGATATAATGTGAAATTCCTGTATGATGAGATCGGCAAGATTCTGGGTGTGGACAAGAAGCATCCTATGATCATTATTGGTGGTGGTAATTTCGGACATGCTCTGGCAAACTATGATTTTGAAAAGAACGGATTTATCACAAAGGCAATCTTTGATGTTCGTCCCAGCCTGGTAGGAACTGATGTGCGTGGTATTCCGGTACTGATGATGGATGAGCTGGAAGATTTTGTGGCTCGTGAGCATATTGAGATCGCAGTATTGACGCTTCCGAAGGATCGTGTGGCAGAGATAGCTGATCGTCTGGTTCGCTGCGGAATCAAGGCATTGTGGAACTTTGCACATCTGGATCTGAAAGTTCCGGATGATGTGGTAGTGGAGAATGTTCATCTGGTAGACAGTCTGATGCAGTTATCTTATCGAATCAGCAGCTATGAAAATGAACACAAAAAGAAAGAAGTATAAGGAACGAGGGTCTGTTATTGTATACAGACCCTTTTGCTCATTTAGTTAGAATGGAAGAGTATAGAAACGTAGATCAGAAGATTCTGGAAAAACTTCCTGAAAGACCGAAAAGGTCTTATAAAGGAATGTTTGGAAAAGCATTGTGTATAGCGGGAAGCGTTAACATGGCAGGCGCAGCATATTTGTGCGCGGGAGCAGCGTATCGAAGCGGTGCAGGTCTGGTGAAGATCCTGACACCGGAAGAAAACCGGGTGATCCTGCAGACACTTCTGCCTGAAGCAGTGATGACTACTTTTGAGCAGAATGAATGGGAAGCCCTGGATAACATACTGGAAGAAGCACTTTCCTGGGCGACAGTGGCAGCCATTGGTCCAGGGCTTGGAAGAAAGCCATGGGCATATCACATGATGAAGCTGACGCTTCAGAAATTTCACGGGCCGCTGGTGATCGATGCGGATGCGCTTAATATTCTGTCAGAACATATGGAATGGTTGGAACAGCATGAAGGAAATGTGATCCTGACACCTCATGTAGGGGAATTTTCTCGACTGACAGGTGTGGAATCCTGGGAAATCAGTAAAGATATTTCAGGATGGGCTGCTGCTTTTGCAAGAGAACATCATTGCATCTGCATTCTGAAGGATGCCCCCTCCGCAGCAGCACTGCCAGATGGAACTTGTTATGTGAACACTACAGGCAACAGTGGAATGTCCACCGGAGGAAGCGGCGATGTGTTGACGGGAATTCTGACAGGCCTGCTGGCTCAGAAAGTTGATCCTTCAGATGCAGCGCTTCTGGGTATGTGGCTTCACGGAAGAGCCGGGGATCTGGCGATGGAGCAGGAAGGCGTATATGGTCTTCTGGCAAGGCATCTGCTGGAGTATCTGCCCGGTGCTATGAAGAAAACATAAGTCCGGACAGATGAAAGACGGATTTAAAATATAGGCGACAAAAGGAGAATGCGACAATGAAACATTACATGAGAGTATGTGCAGAGATCAATCTGGATGCAGTGGCATATAATTTTAAAAGTATGAAGGATAATCTGACGCCGGGAACGAAGATGGTGGCTGTTGTGAAGACAGATGGTTATGGGCATGGTGCGGTGCCGATCGCTCAGATGGTGGAGGCATATGATTATATCTGGGGATATGCAGTGGCAACCATTGAGGAGGCGCTGCTGCTTCGCAAGGCAGGCATCAAAAAACCGATCCTGATCCTTGGATTTGTATTCCCGGATGCCTATGAAGAAGTGGTGAAATACGATATTCGTCCGGCAGTATTCAAGCTGTCCATGGCCCGTCAGCTCTCTGAAGAAGCTGTCCGCCAGGGTAAGACCGTCCATGTACATATTAAAGTAGATACCGGTATGTCCCGCATTGGGTTTAAAGATAATGCTGAGAGTGCTGATATTGTGAAAGAGATCAGCCAGCTGCCCAATCTGGACACAGAAGGACTGTTTACTCATTTTGCCAGAGCAGATGAGACAGATAAGACACCGGCAGAGGTACAGTTGAGCCGTTATCTTACATTCAGCAGACTTCTGGAGGACAGGGGTGTGAATATCACGCTCCATCACTGTTCCAACAGTGCAGGTATCTTCGATCTGAAGCAGGCAAACCTTGATATGGTCCGTGCGGGAGTATCGATCTATGGCATGTACCCGTCTGATGAAGTTAATAAGTTTGCAGTGCCGATCACACCGGTACTGTCTCTGAAGAGCCATATTGTCTATATCAAAGAGCTGGAAGCTGGTGCGGCTGTCAGCTATGGAGGTACCTTTGTAGCTGAGAAAACCATGAAGGTAGCAACGGTTCCGGTGGGATACGGCGATGGATATCCGAGATCCCTGTCCAATAAGGGCTGGGTACTGATCCGCGGACAGAAAGCTCCGATCCTTGGAAGAGTCTGCATGGACCAGATGATGGTGGATGTATCTGCTATTCCGGCAGTGAAAGAAGGCGATCAGGTAACGCTGATCGGCTCTGACGGCGGACAGGAGATCACGATGGAGGATCTGGGAGACCTGTCTGGAAGATTTAACTATGAACTTGCCTGCGACCTTGGAAAACGGGTTCCGCGTCGGTTCTGGAAAGACGGCAGGATCGTAGCCACACAGGATTATTTTTCATATACTGGAATAGAATAGAAATAGACAGGAAATACTCTGACTGCAAAATAAAACAGATCGGAGTGAAGAAAATTGATGATCAGACGCGGTGATGTCTACTATGCAGATCTCAGACCGGTGATCGGTTCCGAGCAGGGTGGGATCAGACCAGTCCTTATCATTCAGAATGATGTGGGCAACCGTCACAGCCCAACTGTGATCTGTGCGGCGATCACTTCAAAGATGAATAAGGCGAAGCTTCCTACCCATGTGGAACTGGACGCAGAAATCTGTCATATGGTGAAGGATTCAGTGATCCTGCTGGAGCAGCTGCGTACTATTGATAAAAAGAGACTGAGGGATAAAGTGTGTCATCTGGATGGAATTATCATAAAAAAAATCGATGATGCGCTGAAAATCAGCCTGGAGTTGGATACATAGACCTTGCAAAGAAGAAATCAAGATGTTACAATGTATCTTTAGGAACAAAAGAGTAGTAAAGGAGAGTTATATTTATGTCAGGACATTCAAAGTTCGCCAACATAAAACATAAAAAGGAGAAAAACGACGCTGCAAAGGGTAAGGTTTTTACCATTATCGGCCGTGAGATTGCCGTTGCAGTCAAAGAGGGCGGTCCGGATCCGAACAACAACAGCCGTCTTCGCGATGTTATTGCAAAAGCAAAAGCAAACAATATGCCTAATGATACCATTGACCGTGGTATCAAGCGTGCAGCAGGAGATGCGAATGCCGTTAACTACGAGCACGTTACATATGAAGGATATGGACCGAGCGGAATCGCTATTATTGTAGAAGCACTGACCGACAACAAGAACCGTACCGCTTCCAATGTACGTAACGCATTTACCAAAGGAAACGGAAGTCTGGGAACCAGTGGCTGTGTATCCTATATGTTTGATCAGAAGGGACAGATCATCATTGACCGCGAAGAGTGTGATATGGATGCTGACGATCTGATGATGATGGCTCTGGATGCAGGCGCAGAGGATTTCTCAGAGGAAGAGGACAGCTTCGAGATTCTTACTTCCCCGGATGATTTCTCAAAAGTCCGCGAGACACTGGAGAAGGAAGGTATTCCGATGGCTGAGGCTGAGATCACCATGATTCCGCAGAATTATGTGACTCTGAGCGATGAAAACGATATTAAATTCTTAAACCGTACACTGGATCTGCTGGATGAGGATGATGACGTTCAGGCAGTCTACCACAACTGGGATGAGTAAAATCTATGTTTAAAGAAGGAATATGCCCGTGCTGCCATGAGAAGATCCAGGTTCCGGAAGACAGGGATCAGATCATCTGCATGTTCTGCGGAAAAGAGATTTCCGTGGAGGAAGCACTGGAAAAACAGAAGAGTAAGATCCGTAAAGTATCGCAGGAAGAGTATGATCAGTATATGGATACAGCAAAAGCTGTTCTTGAGAAGCTGATCAGGGAGTGTGATAATCCTATGCAGAATTTCAGAAAGAACCTGTATGAGGGTGCTTTCAATGATTTCTGCAGTATCAACAGACCACTGTTTGAGGCAGTGGATATGATCTGCGGCAATGCAGAGGATGCAGACGGTGTGACAACTGAACTGACAGATCATTTGATAAATGCTGCAAAAGAGGAACTGGCAGGTGTGAAGTTCAAAGGTCATAAGAACCAGAAGCAGATGGACTATAATTTTCTGCTGAGTATTTATCTGGTGCCGTCGGCGGTGAAATATCCGGGTGAGTATTCAGAGCAATTTGCAGATCATCTGCTGGCAGACTGGAATCAGGCATTTGGAACCAATCTTGGGAAAGCTACCTATGAGGGAATTGCAGGCGGCTTCCGCAGAAAACTGTGTTATGTGACTACGGCTGTGTGCGAGGGCCTTGGAAAAGGAACCGACTGCTATGAGCTGAACGTTCTGAAACGTTATAGAGATGAGTATCTGGAGCATGCCAAGGGCGGCCATGAGCTTGTGGAAGAGTACTATGACATTGCGCCGACCATCGTAAAACGTATGGAAAAAGAAGCGAATAAAGAGCAGATTTACAGAGCGTTGTATGAGGACTATCTGATGCCCTGCATCAGGAAGATCGAAGCGCAGGAATACGAAGATTGTCGTGATCTTTATGAATCTATGGTGGAAACACTCAAAGTAAAATATTTGATGTAAAAAACTGCCGTGGGGAAGATACTCCACGGCAGTTCTGATATAAAATAAAAGGATCGAGGAGGATTTTACGAATGAGTAAAGAGTTCAGACCAGATACTATCTGCGTACAGGCAGGATGGAAACCAAAGAAAGGTGAGCCGAGAGTACTGCCGATCTATCAGAGCACTACATTTAAGTATGATACAACGGAAGAAATGGGCAGATTGTTTGCGCTGGAGGAAGATGGATATTTCTACAGCAGACTTCAGAACCCGACCAACGATGCGGTGGCAGAGAAAATCTGTGAACTGGAGGGCGGTGTAGCTGCCATGCTCACATCTTCCGGTCAGGCAGCGAACTTCTATACGATTGCTAATTTGTGCCAGGCAGGGGATCACATTGTGTGTTCTGCAAAAGTATACGGGGGAACCTTTAATCTGTATGCAGCAACTATCCATAAAATGGGCATGGAGTGTACGTTCGTAGATCCGGATGCTCCTGCAGAAGAGATTGACAAGGCATTTCGTCCGAATACCAAGGCTGTGGTAGGTGAGACCATTGCTAATCCGGCTCTGACAATTCTGGATATTGAGAAGTTTGCAAAACTGGCTCATGCTCATGGCGTACCTCTGATCGTAGATAATACATTTGCAACACCCATCAACTGCAGACCATTTGAGCACGGGGCAGATATTGTTACTCATTCCACCAGTAAATATATGGATGGACATGCTATGGCACTGGGCGGATGTATTGTGGACAGCGGTAATTTTGACTGGAATGCTCATGCTGAAAAATTTCCGGGACTGACCACTCCGGATGAGACCTATCATGGCGTTATCTATACGGAACGGTTTGGCAAGAGGGCATTTATCACCAAGGCAACCGCACAGCTTATGAGAGATCTGGGCAGTATTCCATCTCCGATGAATTCCTTCCTGCTGAACGTGGGCCTTGAGACATTGCCTCTGCGTGTGGAAAAGCATTGCAGCAATGCGAAGAAAGTTGCGGAATTTCTGAAGAATCATGAGAAAGTGGAATTCGTAAACTGTGGTATGCTGGAAGGTGACCGTTATTATGAAGTCGCTCAGAAGTATATGCCAAACGGAACCTGCGGTGTTCTCTCCTTTGGTCTGAAAGGAACCAAGGAAGATGCAGTTCGTTTCATGGACAGTCTGAAACTCTGCGCGATTGTGACTCATGTGGCGGATGCCCGTACCTGTGTACTTCATCCGGCAAGCCATACCCATCGTCAGATGAATGAGGAGCAGTTAAGAGAAGCTGGAGTGACTCCTGGTATGATCCGCCTGTCTGTGGGAATCGAGAATCCGCAGGATATCATTGATGATCTGGCACAGGCTCTTGCAAATGTATAAATCAAATACAATTTTATAAGGATACATAGAAGACCGGTTTTTCTGGCATACTGAGAAAAAAGTATGGCAGAAAGGCTGGTTTTTTATATGGCAGAGAATCAAGATGAATTGGAAAAATACGGACAGCCGGAGCAAAGAAGGAGAGAGGAATCTTCTCCGATCCAGCTGCTCACGATCATTGGAGAAGTAGAAGGGCATGAATGCCTGACCGCAAACAGTAAGACAACCAAATATGAGCATGTGATCCCTATGCTGGCGGCAGTGGAGGAGAATCCACAGATCCAGGGGCTGCTGGTGCTGATCAATACGGTAGGCGGCGATGTGGAGAGCGGACTTGCCATTGCAGAGATGATTGCATCCATCAGTAAGCCTTCGGTGTCCCTGGTTCTGGGAGGCAGTCATTCGATTGGCGTTCCGCTGGCGGTGTCCACGGACTACTCCTTTATTGTACCGACAGGAACGATGATGATCCATCCAGTCCGGATGAATGGTCTGATCATAGGGGTGGCACAGACCTTTGAATATTTTCAGAAGATTCAGGACCGGATCGCCGGATTTATCACGGACCATAGCCGGATTTCCAAAGAGCGTCTGATGCAGCTGATGCTGGAAACCGGGGAACTGACCAAAGATGTGGGAAGTGTGCTGGTAGGTGAACAGGCAGTTTCCGAAGGGCTGATCGATGAGCTGGGTGGAATCCATGATGCTTATGACAAATTGTATAAAATGCTGGATTTGACAGAAACGAAATAAATAAAATTAACACTGAAAAGAGGTCAATATGACAGCTCCAGGATTTTTCCCGGAGCTGTTTTTTCAGGCATTCTTAAGAATTCTGAAGAATTTCCAAAGTCGGTATTTTTGCAAAAAAAGTATGGTAATGTATAAAAGCTACTTGAATTGTTGTTTACAAAACAAGATGCATATGCTATCATACTAAGCACTTAATACAATAATTAAATAGTACAAAAAAGGAGGCGTAAGTAATTGATAGAACCGTTGATCAGGGTCAGAGATCTTTGCAAAGTATATAATCCGGGGGAAAATGAAGTGCGTGCTCTGGATCATGTAGATCTGAGCATCGACAAGGGAGAACTGGTAGGTATTATCGGACATTCGGGATCTGGTAAATCTACACTGATGAATATGCTTGGATGTCTGGATGTTCCAACGTCCGGCAATTATTATTTGAATGGTAAAGACGTGTCAAATATGACGGACGATGAACTGTCGGATGTGAGAAATGTGGAGATTGGATTTATCTTTCAAGGATTTAATCTGATTCCGAATCTGACCGCCAAGGAAAATGTGGAATTGCCATTGATCTACAGAGGTGTTTCAAAGAAGGAAAGGGAAGACCTGGCAGTGGAGTCGTTGAAAGCCGTGGGACTGGAACATCGGATGGATCACAAGCCAAGCGAGATGTCAGGAGGACAGCAGCAGCGAGTGGCTATTGCCAGAGCCATTGCGGCCAGACCGCCGGTGATACTGGCAGATGAGCCAACCGGGAATCTGGATTCCCGTTCTACACAGGAGATCATGGAAGTGTTAAAGGAACTTCACCGAAGCGGACGGACCGTGATCCTGATCACTCATGACGATGAGATTGCCGCACAGGTGAATCGGGTGATCCGGATCAAGGATGGAAAAGTAGAAGCAGACTTTATGAACCAGCAGACAGGAGAGAAATACAATGCATAAATTTTGGAGAAGGAAGAAAGAACAGAGCGAGAACAGGACAGAGCTTGTAAAGGCAGAACTGACACCACAACAGAAGAAAAAGAGAAAGAAGCGGATCATCGGAGGTGTGATCGCTGCCGCATTGGTATTATTTATTGTAAGTCGGGTACTGACACCGGCAGCACTTCCGGTGGTCATGGTGCGAAGTGCCGAGAAAGGAACCGTGAAACAGACCATAGACACCAGCGGTACGGTAAAGACCGAACAGCAGAAGACCTATTTTTCACCATTAGCTGCCAAAGTAGAAGCATGTAAGGTGCAGGAAGGCGATGCAGTAGAGGCCGGACAGGTATTGCTGACCTATGATGCGCAGGATCTGGAAAACCGGAAGAAAGAAGCAGCACTGCAGAACGACGAAGCATATTATGGATATCAGAACACGATGAATAAGAACAGCAAAGATACTTCTGAGTACAGCCGTTCCAGCCATGATGTGGAGATCCTGGAGCAGCAGGTGGAGAATGCGAAAGCAGAGGTCCGCGCGTTGAAACAATATCTGACGGATATGGGATGTTTTTTGAGAGAAGCACAGAATGACAATCACAAAAATCTGGCAGAAGAATATCAGGCCAAGATCGATCAGGCAACCAATCAGTTGGCTGTGAAGGAGGAGGAACTGGCAGAATTTCAGAGTGATCTGTCTGAACAGAAAGGAATCAAAAATTCTACAGAAAGTACGATGATGACAGCAGACGCAAAAAAACAGGCAGAAGCTGCCAAAGAGCTGCAGGCGCTGAAGTCTGCCGAGGTGACCGATGCGGTGGCACAGGTCGGCGATGGTATCAAAGCTGACTTTGCAGGTATTGTGACTGGTGTCAAACCTGTGGATGGCAGCAACGTGGAAAATGGCGGGGAACTTTTTACCGTCAGCAGTATCGAGAAGGTGTGTGTGGATGTTTCGTTTAGTAAAAGTGATCTGGAAAAGATAGAAGAAGGCCAGAAAGCTGTTGCGACTATCGCAGGAAAACAGTATGAAGGAACGGTTACAAGAATCAGTCGTGCAGCTGCCAAGAATGAAAAAGGTGCATCGATCATTCAGGGTGAGATCCATATCGATAACCCGGATACAGACCTCTATCTGGGTGTGGATGCCAGGGTGATGGTGGAAGGCAACAAGGCAGAAAATGTTGTGATGATCCCCGTTGAAGCAATCAATATCGGTAAGGATGGAAGTTTTGTCTATGTGGTAACAGATGGCATGGTTCAGAAGCGGATGGTGACAGCAGGAATCTCTTCAGATGAGTATACAGAGATCAAGAAAGGTCTGGAAGTCGGAGAACAGGTGATCATCAGTGTGGATGCCGGCATCGAAGAGGGCATGGCAGTCAATCCGGTGGAGGGTTGAGTATGGGACAGCTCTGGGAATATGTAAAAATGGCTTTGGCCAATATTCGCATGAACAGAGGTCGGTCATTCCTGACTATGCTGGGCATTATCATTGGGGTATCATCGGTGATTCTGATCATGTCGGTGGGCAATGGAGCAAGGCTGGAGATGGAGCAGGAGCTGACAGCTGTGGCAGGCGGACAAATCTATATCTATGTCAACAGTAATCTGGAAGAAGTGCCGGTGATCACCGAAGCAGACCGGGAGGCGATCCGTATGCTGGATGGAGTGAAAGGCTGTACTTCTACGGCAGGAAATATGCTGAATAGTGTTACAACAGGAAAAGGAACCTTTGATGCGATCGTGAATTATGCTGATCCAGATGATGAGTTTTTAAATAATTCTGTTATGGCCTGCGGACATTGGTACACCTGGGATGATTTTTACGCAGGAAATGATGTGGCTGTGATCAGCGAAGCAGATGCTGTCCGTATGTTTGGGACTACAGATGTGATCGGGCTGACCTTTGAAATGGATGATGGATATGTTATTAAAAATATGAGAATCGTTGGTGTGAAGAAATCCATAGATGGTACTTTTGTGTCAACCGGATATGGGGATGCTTATCTGGACATCAATGTACCTTATACTTCGGATTCTTACTGGGCACAGTTTAATGATTTTGACAATGTCTATGTATTTTCACAGAATAGTTCCGGCACGAAGGAAATCGCACAGGAGGTAAAGGGCCTGCTTGAAGCCCGTCACGGAATGACCGGTCAGGATGCATTCCTGATCGAAGACTTTGAAAGCCAGATGGCTTCAGTGATGCAGGTGCTCAGTATGATCACCATCTTTATTATGCTGGTGGCGGCTATTTCCCTGTTGGTAGGAGGCATTGGTGTTATGAATATTATGCTGGTATCAGTGACAGAGAGGACTCGTGAGATCGGTATCCGAAAAGCATTGGGAGCCAGAACGAACTCCATTCTGGTTCAGTTTCTGGCAGAGTCAGCCATCATCACCGGTATTGGAGGCGTGATCGGTATTGTGCTGGGTATCGGCGGTGCCTATGCGATCTGTGCACTTCCTATAGTGGCTTTTTCTCCGTCTGTCAGCATGGCGTCTGTGTTGACGGCGACTATATTTTCCTGTGGTGTCGGTATTTTCTTTGGTATCTATCCGGCCAGAAAAGCAGCGCATTTAAGTCCTATTGAGGCTTTGCGGAGAAATTAATAAAATGGGTTGCTCAAACCATAAGAAAAGTATATGCTGATGGTAATGATATACGAAAAAGGGGAGCAACTATAATGGAAAGAACAGAACGGGATACGCCGGAGCGTTTTTTGCATGAGATCCTGATCATGGGAGAACTGATGCAGACCTGCGGAGCAGAGGTGTTCCGGGTGGAAGATACTCTGGCACGAATGGGAAAAGCCTACGGTGTGGAGCGTATGAATGTGTTTGTGATCACTTCCAGTATGGTGATCACAATGGAATTAAAAGATGGAAGAGAACTGACCCAGACCCGCAGGGTCAGGAAAGCGGGAGGTAATGATTTTACCAGGCTGGAATGTCTCAATGTGCTGAGCCGGGAGTATTGTGATAATCCGTTTCCGGCAGGAGAACTTGGACGGAGGCTGGCGCAGATCCGTAAGATCAGGATCCCGCGACGGGAACGGTATATAGGAAACATTCTGGCAGCATCAAGCTTTGCTGTGTTTTTTGGAGGTGGATGGAAAGATGCTTTGATTTCCGGAATCTTTGCAGTGACGATCAGCCTTTTGCAGGATTATGTGGAGTTGATCTGTATGAATACTATGGTATTTAATGTGATCGCTTCTTTCCTGACAGGGATCGGTATCCGGCTCATATGCCGGTTGGTGCCAGGGCTTGATATGGATATGATCATGATTGGTGATATTATGTTGTTGATTCCAGGTATTCCTATCACCAATGCGGTGAGAGATGTGCTGACCGGAGACACCATATCGGGAATCATGAGGTTTATTGAAGCTATGCTCTGGGCCGGATGTCTGGCATTTGGTTTTCTGAGCGCATTCTGGATTGTAGGAAAGGTGTGGTGATCGTATGGGAGAAATAGCTACATGGGGAAAGCTGCTGCAGCTTTTGATGGCATTTTTTGGATCGGCCGGATTTGCAATCATGTTTCATCTTCGCAGAAATTTTCTGATGATCGCATCCTTTGGGGGACTGCTGACCTGGCTGGTGTATCTGATCTGTGCACCTGTCATGCCAGGATATTTCTTCCCGTCTCTGGCGGCAAGTGCATTTGGTGCATTGTATGCGGAAGTGCTGGCGCGGTGGCTGAAAGCACCGTCCACATTATTCTTTATTGTGGCGATGATCCCGCTGATTCCGGGAAGTACATTATATTACAGTATGAGTTGTGCGGTGTACGGACAACTGGCACAGGCAAGTATCTATGGATTACAGACCTTTCAGTGTGCACTTGGAATTGGAACAGGCATGAGCATTGTCTGGGCACTGTGTGATTTTTCAAGAAAAATGCAGGCGTGGTGGAAGGAACGCGAGTGACATGCAGAAAATATATAATTTGAATATCAAAGTATATTGACAGGATGCCATATATGTTATATACTTTGAAAGTCAAAATAATATTCAGAGGTGTATGACATATGTGGAGAGACAGAATCAATGTCCTGGATAAGAAGAGAAACAGAATTTTACAGGCGGGTGGAGCTGACCGTATTGAAAAGCAGCATAAGAGTGGAAAACTTACAGCCCGTGAAAGAATCGATATGCTTTTTGATCCAGGAACTTTTGTGGAAGTAGACAGTTTTATAGAATCAAGAATTGATGATTTTGGTCTGGATAAGAAGAGAGTGCCTGGAGATGGCGTAGTGACCGGATATGGTGAGATCAATGGACGTACAGTGTTCGTGTCTTCTGAGGACTTTACAGTTATCGGAGGATCACTGGGTGAATATCATTCCATGAAGATCGCCCGAATCCAGGATATGGCTTATGATATGAAGGCACCGATCATCATGATCAATGACAGTGGCGGAGCCCGTATCGAGGAAGGTATCGACTCTTTGAGCGGTTATGCAAATATTTTTCTGAGAAATACAAAAGCATCCGGCGTGATCCCGCAGATCGCAGTGATCGTGGGACCTTGTTCCGGCGGAGCATGCTATTCTCCGGCAATCTGCGATTACATTTTCATGGTAGATGATATCAGTAAAATGTTTATTACCGGACCGCAGGTAGTAAAGACTGTCGTAAATGAAGAATGTACAGTAGAAGAACTGGGAGGTGCGAAAGTGCATGCCACCAAGAGCGGTGTGACACATTTTACTTACAAGGATGAGACTTCCTGCTTTGAGGGAGTGAAGCAGCTTCTGTCTTATCTGCCGGGCAGCTATCTGGAGAAGCCTCCGGTAAAGGAACTGGTCGATGAGACCAATGGAAAGAAATCACTGCTGTATGCACTGAATACGCTGGTCAGAGGTAAAAAGATGGATACCCAGGACTATTGTGGAGAACTGGTGGATATTGTGCCGGACAATTCCAGAAAAGCATATGATGTGCTGGAAGTGATTGAACGTATCTGCGATAAGGACAGTTTCCTGGAAGTTCAGAAGGATTTTGCAAAAAATATTGTAGTAGGATATGCAAGGATCAATGGAGAGAGCGTTGGCATCGTGGCAAATCAGCCGATGGTGCTGGCAGGAAGCCTTGATTATGATGCATCCGACAAGGCGGCAAGATTTATCCGTACTTGTGACTGCTATAATGTACCGTTGGTAGTGCTGGTAGATGTGCCTGCATTTATGCCGGGAACTGCACAGGAACATAAAGGAATCATCCGCCATGGAGCCAAGATGCTGTATGCATTTTCTGAGGCGACTGTTCCGAAGATCTCTGTGATTATGAGAAAAGCATACGGTGGTGCTTATATTGCCATGAACAGCAAGAACATGGGAGCAGATCTGGTCTATGCCTGGCCGGGAGCAGAGATTGCTGTTATGGGAGCAGAAGGAGCTGTTAACATTGCGTTCCGTCGTGCCATCAATGAATCAGAAGACAAAGAAGCAACACGAGCACAGCTTGTTCAGGAATATAAAGACAAGTTCATGAATCCATATGTGGCAGCATCTCGTGGATTTGTTACGGAAGTTATTCGTCCGGATGAGACAAGAAGCCGTCTGAAAGCGGCATTAAAAATGCTCAAAAACAAGCAGGTAGCACCTGTTCCGAAAAAACATGGAAATATTCCATTGTAAAAGAGTGGAAAAAATTGGCATAAAAGAC
>ERZ773162.1423-NODE-1423-length-19269-cov-3.388519_pt1 | contig 19269 bp, 17 predicted proteins | sample MGYA00511113_ERZ773162 | MGnify/ENA primary metagenome ERZ773162 (study PRJEB29015, sample SAMEA2737807) | human gut metagenome | biome: human gut; feature: human-associated habitat; material: faeces | place: China | collected 2012 ... | reverse complement strand
TCTGACCAGCTTTTGTAAGGACAATGGACTGGATCAGGAGGAAATCTGCAAAAAGCTACGTTCGATTGATTACGAATATGATTTGGAGCTTAATAAGTTTGTGTAATATATGATAAGAAGAAAAGACGCATGGAAATGCGTCTTTTTTTCGTCTTAACAGAACCTAAACGGCATTCTGTATAAAAAAGGTATGCGTAAATTGTGCAAAACATCTAAAACGAAAAAATGATTAGAAAAATAATTGACATATTGGACAGCATGGTGTATATTAGCATCAACAGGAAACATCAGATGTTTAACAACAAACTTAAAACAAAAGACATAAGTTGATTGTTGAATGATGATGTGAAAAATAGAAAATTTAATAATTAAATTATTCTAAAGGAGGAAGAGAAAGTGAACACACAGGAGTTACAAAAACTTGCCAACAAGCTTCGTCTCGAAGCAGTGCGTATGGTGTATGAAGGAAAAGACGGTCATCCGGGTCCGGCATTATCTATCGCAGACATCGTAGCAACACTTTACTTCGACGCTATGAACGTTGATCCGAAAAATCCGGAGTGGGAAGATCGTGACCGCTTCATCCTTTCCAAAGGACATGCTTGCCCAATCTGGTACGCAGCACTGAATGAGAAAGGATACTTTGAGCCGAAGGTAGAACACTTCCATCTTCGTGCACTTGGTTCTACATTCCAGGGACATCCGTCAATGCACAGCACCAAAGGAATCGATATGACATCTGGTTCTCTTGGAAACGGAATTGCAATCGGAGCAGGAATGGCAGCAGCAGCCAAGATCCAGAAAAAAGATTATTTCACCTATGTTATCTGTGGTGATGGAGAGCTTCAGGAAGGTGTTTGCTGGGAAGGCGTGAATATGGCAACTGGCCGTAAGCTTGACAATCTGGTAGTATTCGTTGACCGTAACGGATGGCAGTCTTACAAGAGCGTAGATTTCACTGTAGGACAGAACAACATTGCAGATCGCTTCAGAGCTTTCGGATGGCATACACAGGAAATCAGCGGACATGACATTGATGGAATCAAAGCAGCAGTAGCAATCGCTAAGGGCTACAAAGGAAAACCACACGCAATCGTTTGTGATTGTATCAAAGGTAAAGGCCTGAGCTTTATGGAGAACAACAATGCATGGCATAAAGGTGTTCCGACTGATGAGCAGTGGGAGATTGCCAAGAAAGAACTTGGAGGTGAGGAATAATGGCAGAGTTTAAGGGTACGAGAGAAGCTTTTGCTGCAGCACTGTACGAGATGGCAGCAGAGAATGATAAAGTAGTTGGAGTATTCCCGGATTCACTGAAAGCTATGAGAGCAGTTCCTTTTGGAGAGACTTATCCGGATCGTTACATCGAGTGTGGTATCGCAGAGCAGTGCGCAGTTGATGTGGCTGCAGGACTTGCTTCCGCAGGAATGCTTCCGTTCGTTGGAACCTATTGTGGATTCCTTACCATGAGAGCTGGAGAGCAGATGCGTACATTCGTTGGTTATACTGATCTGAATGTAAAATTCATCGGTGTTAACGCAGGTATCCTTGGTGGAGAGCGTGAGGGTGTTACCCATCAGTTCTACGAGGATCTGGCATTTGTAACCAGCATCCCGAACTTCACTGTTCTGACCCCGGCAGATCCGGAGCAGTTATACGAGGCTGTTAAATATGCAGCAGAGATCCAGGGTCCGGTATATATCCGTGGCGGCAGCGGACGTGAAGTTGATGTATATGCAAAAGATGCTCCATTCTCCAAAGATGGTATCACCGTTTGGAAAGAATATGGCACAGATGCAGTACTGTTCTCTAATGGTTATGTACTTGACCGTGTACTTGCAGCAGCAGATCTGCTGAAAGAGCAGGGAATCAACGTAACTGTTGCAGATATCAATATCCTGTACGGCAAAGATCCGTCCAAGATCCTTGATGTTATGGCTAAGACCAGCCAGATCGTAACCGTTGAAGATCACAATATCAATGGTGGACTTGGTTCTTACATCAGCCGCCTGGCAACTGAGAATCAGCCGGTTAAGGTTAAGAGAATCGCACTGACTGACTTCGCAGAGTCCGGTCCGGCAAAAGAGCTTGCTGATGCTTACGGATATGCTCCGGAGAAGATCGCAGCAACTGTAAAAGAAACTTTAGGAAAGTAATTCCTATCAAATAATATCTTATTAAAAGAAAGAGGCATAAAAATGGAAAAGATCAAAGTAGCAGTCATTGGTGCTGGCGGAAAAATGGGTACCCGTACATCTAACAACCTGGTAACAAAATTCCCGGACAAATTTGATGTTAAATTAGTTGAGACTTTCCCGCCTGCAGTAGAGCGTATCGAAAAAGAGCGTGGATTAAAAGTTACTCCGGTAGATGAGGCACTTGCATTTGCAGATGTAGTTATCTTCGCAGTTCCGGATACTTTAATCAAAAAACTGTCTGCTGAGTATGTTCCGATGCTGAAACCGGGCACCGTATTCCTGATCCTTGATCCGGCTGCAGCTGTTGCAAAAGAGCTGACTCTGCGTGATGACTGTACATTCGGTGTAGCACATCCGTGCCATCCGTCCTACTTCAAATGGCAGAAAGAAGAAGAAGCATATCAGGATCGTTTCGGCGGTGAAGGCGGACATCAGGATATCGTAATGAGCTGCATCCAGGGCGATGAGGAGAAATTCAAACTGGCTCAGGAGACCGCTCGTTGCATGTATCGTGCAGACAAAGCATTCGTTATGACTTCCGAGCAAATCGCATTCCTGGAGCCGACTCTGGTAGAGACTCTTGGAGCTACCTGCTGCTATGCAATGGCTGAGACCGTAAATGAAGCTGTTAAAAGAGGAATCGACCGTGAGGCTGCTGTTTCCTTCCTGACAGGACATGTATTCAACCTGACTGCTAACTTCCTTGGATATCTGCCGGGCAACCCGCCTGTATCAGATGCCTGCAAGGTTGCACTTGAGATCGGTAATCATCTGGTACTTCGTGACGACTGGAAGAAGATCTGGGATGACGAGCTGCTTCGTAAAGTAATCGCAACCATGCTTCATCCGGAGACCTCTCAGGAGAACCTTGGTTTTGACGTAAAACCGCAGAAATAAGAGTCATCTGACGCAAATTGTTTGCCAAACAATGCAATATAAGGTATAAATAAAAGTATATAACGATTTAACAGGAGTATAGAAATATGAAATTAAAACGTGTGACAGCTATTCTGCTTGCCGGCGTAATGGCTATGGGACTTGTAGCTTGTGGATCTGGATCTGATACTGCAGCTGATACTACAACATCCACCTCTACAGCAACTGATACTGCTGATGACAGCGAATCTTCAGATCTTCTTGGATCTGCTGATGCTACCATCCATCTGAAAGTCGGAACAACTACTGCTCCGGATGGACATTATGTATTAGGTCTGGTAGAGATGCAGAAGAAGCTGGAAGAATATTCTAACGGCGAGATGACCCTGGATATCTATCCGAACTCTGCACTTGGCGGCGAGTCTGATATGATGGATGCTGTTTCCATGGGAACTCAGGATATGGTTCTGTCTTCCACAGGTCCGATCCCGGATTTCTCTTCCGCAACTGATAACTGGGCAACACTGGATCTGCCGTATCTGTTTGAGACTGCAGAGGATGCGTACAAAGTGCTTGATGGTGAGATTGGACAGAGCCTTCTGGATGAGTTCCAGGGATCTGGTATCAAAGCAATCGGATTCTGGGAGAATGGATTCCGTGAGCTGACCAACAACACCAAAGAGGTTGCTACTCCGGCTGATCTGGCTGGTATGAAGATTCGTACTATGGAGAATGCCGTACATATGGCTACTTACACTGCACTGGGTGCAACTCCGACTGCTATGGCCTGGGGCGAGATCTTCTCCGCACTGCAGCAGGGTACTGTAGATGGACAGGAGAACCCGCTGGCAATTATTCTGACTGCTAAAGTATATGAGGTTCAGAAATATATCACCATGATTGACCTGTTCTACAGCCCGTGTGTACTGATGATCAATGAAGACATCTATAACAACTTCACGGATGAGCAGAAAGAAGCTTTCGATAAGGCAGCTGAGGATGGAAAAGTTGCAGAGCGTCAGATCTCTCAGGAGCTTGCTTCCTCTGCACGTGCAACCATGGAAGCTGAAGGTGTTGTATTCACTGATGTGAACAAAGACGAATGGGTTGCAGCAGTACAGAGTGTATATGATGATGCTTCCCTGAAGATCGACCAGGATCTGTTGGCTAAGATTAAAGCAGAGACCGGTAAATAAGTAATTACCTTTACAATTTGTAATATATGCCCCATGGAAAGGCCGGCAGTCAGATGGATTAGATCCCGGATGCTGCCGGTCTTTTCCCTAAAAAACGGGGAGGAGCAAAACAGAGATTATTTGAGAGGGTTAACGATGAAGAAAGTACTTGACGGATTTTCTAAAGTAGTAGAAGTCTTGCTGGTAATCATGATGGTTGCCATGATGGCCGTAGTATTTCTTGCAACAGTTGGTCGTTACAGCCAGCTGTACACCATCGCATGGAGCGAGGAGTTCGCAAGATACTGTATGGTCGGTATTGTATATTTAGGTCTGATGCTTGCATCCAGAACCGATTCACACTTTGTGGTAGAGATCATTCCGTTGATTTTTGCAAAAAAACCGAAGATTGTTAAGATCTTTGGCCTGATCAATGCCATTATTGTAGACGCATTTGCAATCTTCCTTGGTAGCCAGGGATGGAAAGTCTGCACAAAAATGCTTGTACAGGGAAAACAAAGCCCGATGATGAGAATCCCGCTGGGAGCTGTCTATATGATCATTCCGGTAGGTATCATCCTTATGGCTGTATTTTATACAATCAGTGCGGTTTCTAAATTCCGCGACAACACTGAAGAGAAGGAGGAGAACTAATCATGGGCATGGCTGGTATTTTATTTGGTATACTGTTTCTTAGTTTGTTCATTGGTGTTCCGATCGCAATCTCCCTTGGAGTTGCTGCTTCTCTGACAATGATGCTCACCAACAACGCACAGTATCTGGCATCTATTCCGACCAGAATGTTTACACAGCTGGACAGCTTTACACTGATGGCTGTACCGTTCTTCATCCTGGCTGGTAATATCATGGCAGAGGGTGGTATCTCTGACCGTCTGATTTCCTTCTTTGAGCTGCTGCTCAAGAGACTGCCGGGACGTCTGTCCTGTATCTGTGTTGTTGCTTCTGGTTTCTTCGGAGCAATCTCCGGATCTAACCCTGCAACAGTTGCTGCTATCGGTGGTATCTGTGCACCGAAGATGATAGAAAAAGGATATTCCCGTGAAGATGCTGCTGCTATCGCTGCTTCCTCTGGAACCCTGGGTGTTGTTATTCCGCCTTCGATCCCGATGGTTACCTACGCTGTCACTGCTTCTGTATCCGTTACTGCCATGTTCGAGGCAGGATGGATTCCAGGTATTATGCTGATCATTGGTCTGTGTATCGGAAATATGTTCTGGTACAAACACTGTGACTCTGTGGACAAGACCAAATATCCGGTGAAAGTATATGTTGATCGTTTTGTAAAAGCAATCCTGGCACTGCTGATGCCGATCATCATCCTGGGTGGTATCTATGCTGGTATCTTCACTCCGACTGAGTCCGCATCCGTTGCCTGCATCTATGCACTGATCATCTCTGTATTTGTATTCAGAGAGGTGAACCTGAAGACACTTTACAAGATTTTCGCTGATTCCTGCGTAAGCTCTGCAGTTGTACTGTTCGTCGTATCCATGTCCGCACCGTTTGGCTGGTTTATGACCACTGAGAACATTCCGACGATCCTGTCCACTACGATCATGGCAATCTTCACCAACAAGTTTGTCATCCTGTTCGTAATGAACCTGCTGCTTCTGTTCCTGGGATGCTTTATCGGTTCCATGCAGATCCTGATCATGGTAGCACCTCTTTTAATGAACTTAGCAAATGCCCTTGGTATGACATATGTTCAGATGGGCGTTATGGCAGTACTTAATGTAACTCTTGGACTTATCACTCCGCCGATGGCACCGGCTCTGTTCGTAACAGCGAAAGCAACCGGAAACAAGTTCGAAACCGCATTGAAATATACGGTACAGTTCCTGATTCCGATGTTCATCACACTGATGATCACAGCTTTCTGGGAGCCGTTGACTCTGTGGCTGCCGAGATTCCTTGGCTCTATGTAATGAACGTGAAAGTATTATGAAACTATATATGTTTTAAGGAGGGAAAATTTTATGAGAAAACAGATTGCACTCGCTGTTGCAACGGCAATGACACTGGGTACTTTGACAGGCTGTGGTTCTTCCACAAAGGAGACAACAGCTGCAGCGACAGAAGCAGCAACTGAGGCTGCAACAGAAGCGGCAAGCGAGGCTGCATCCGGCGAAGCTACAGAGACAAAGGCAGCACCGGCAGGAGCAAAAGTTGTAAAATTCGGTAACTCCGGAGCGATAGGAGAGCCGGCACCGCAGTCCTGTCAGGAGTTCTGCGATTTAGTAAATGATAAGATCGGTGACCGTTACTATTTCGAGTTCTATCCGGCTGAGCAGCTCGGAAACGAGACCACGATGCTGGAAAACTTACAGGTAGGTCTGCAGGAAGGCATGATGTGTGCTCTGGATACACTGGCTACATATGAGGCTGACTTAAATATCCTGTCCATGGCATTTGCATTTGACAGCTATGATGCGATGGTCAACTACTTAAAGAGCGACGTTGCTACTCCGATCTGGAATACTCTGGATGGTCAGGGAATCCACGTTGTAAACTTTGAGTTCCAGAAGAACCCGCGTATCTTCTTCGCAAACAGAGAATTAAAGAGCCCGAAAGACATGGTCGGCATGAAATACCGTATCCCGAACCTTCCGATCTTCGAGAAGAACGCAAAAGCGATGGGCGCAACACCGGTTATAGTTGCCTGGTCTGAGTTTCCGTTCGCATTAATGCAGGGCGTTGTTGACGGCGGTGAGTGCTCCAAGGATTCCTACCGTTCCTCAGGTCTTTACGAATCCGCAAAATATGTTGCTGATGTAGATTACGCATACCCGGTAGAGCAGATCTGCTTCTCCACTCAGTTCTGGAACAGCTTGAGCGCAGACGATCAGAAAGTTATCTCTGACGCAGCAGAAGAAGTTGCATCTCATCACTCCGAGAGAACTCTTGATAAGTGGGAAGAGGACAAAGAGTGGTTGATCAACGAAGGCGGCGTAACATTCTGTGATATCGACCGTCAGGCATTCATCGATGCAGCTGCTCCGTTAGGAAAAGAACTTCAGGACGAAGGCTTCTTCTCCACACCGGATCTGTACGACCAGACTCGTCAGTTCAACAAATAGTAATTGACAATTTAAAGGAAATCTATTCAAAAATAAGTTGTGACATTTCTGCCGCTTGGAATAGAACTGCCAGGAAATGGCAGGCTGTTCCGGGCGGCAGTTTTTTGTGAGGAGCGGGAATGTGCCTTGACACATTCACTAAAAACAGGAGGAATAAGATATGGTTAAGGTATTAGGATTAGGCGACAATGTGTGTGATGTGTATCTGCATACGAATACGATGTATCCCGGTGGTCAGGCAGTAAACTTTGCAGTTTATGCCAGCGAACTCGGAGCAGAGTCGGACTTTATGGGAGTATTCGGAAAGGATGCTGTGGCGGACCATGTACAGAAAGCGCTGGATGTCCACGGAGTCGGACACAGCCACTGCCGGAGCTATGAAGGCGAGAACGGCTTTGCAAGAGTGACTCTGGTAGATGGAGACCGTGTATTTAAAGGAAGCAATAAAGGCGGTGTGCTCCAGCAGCATCCGATCTATCTAGAGAAAGAGGATCTGGAATATGCGGACGGATTTGATCTGGTCCACACGACAAACAATGGGTTTACGGACGGACTTCTCCCGGCGCTCCATGAAATCTCACCATTTGTGAGCTATGATTTCTCCTACCGCTGGAATGAGGAGGACCGGGTGGAACGTGTTTGCCCGTATATCGATTTTGCATTCCTCTCCTGCAGTGATCTGAGCGACGAAGAGACAGAGAAGTTATGCAGAAAGCTCCACAATAAAGGCTGCGGCGTTGTGACGGCTACCCGCGGAAGCAAGGGAGCAACTGTTTATGACGGCCATCAGTTCTATTGCCAGCTGCCTGACTATGTGACCCCTGTGGATACAATGGGAGCAGGAGACAGCTTTGCAACAGCCATGCTGGTAACGATCCTGAAACGGGAGGAGAAAACAGAAAAGAACTGGGAAGCTCCTGAAGTGAGGGCAGAGATCCTGCCGGAAGCGCTGAAGGCCGCCGCCGCTTTTTCATCCCACACCTGTCTGGTTAATGGTGCTTTTGGGGATGGAACGCCGGTTCCGGATTCTGTTCATGACCGGATCTACGGGGACTTATAAATCAGATCTGGAAAGGGAGGGAGAGCAATGGTACAGATACCAAAAGACAGGTTCGCTCTGGGAAGTTATCAGTATCTGAGATATCCGTTTTCTTATTTCCTGGACACGGCAGTGGAGCTGGAGATCCGGAATGTGGAACTCTGGGCTGCCGGACCGAACTTCTGCCTGGATATTATGGATGAGGGTCAGCTTCGGGAAAAGGCGGCGGAACTTCGGACAAGGGAACTTTCCGTCTGCTGCATCACACCGGAACAGTGTCAGTATCCGGTCAACCTTGCGGCGGAGGACGGGAGGATCCGGGAATACAGCATCCGGAATTTTGAGCGGGCGTTTCGCACGGCAGAGATGCTGGAATGCCCGAATGTGCTTGTCTCCGCGGGCTGCGGGTATTTTAACCGGCCGGTGGAGGAGGCGTGGAAGCGGAGCGAGGAAAGCCTGTACCGTCTGTCTGAGAAGGCACAGTCCATGGGAATTCTTCTGGTGCTGGAGACGCTGACACCGCTGTCCTCCAACGTGCTGAATACGCCGGAGCAACAGAGGGAGATGATCTCACATATGCCGCCGGGAAGCATGAAACCCATGCTGGATATCGGGCAGATGGTTTATATGGAGCAGGATCTGGAACAATATCTCGCCCATGGAAAGGAGCTGGCTCATGTCCATCTCCACGATTCCCATCCGGCAATCCACATGGCATTGGGAGACGGAGATCTTCCAATCTGTAAGTATCTGAGTGCTCTGGAGGCATCAGGATACAGAGGAATGTATGCGCTGGAGCAGAATGATCCCGTCTACCGAAAGGATCCGAGAAGGGCGGATGTGCAGAGTGTCACATGGCTTATGGAACATGGAGTATTTTAAAGTGAAAATGCATAAAAAGATATTGACAAATCGTGAAAAATGGAGTATTTTATCTTTAAAGGAGATATGACGTTATATAACAACTTAAAACTAACGAGAACATTATTCTCCAAAACACCGGAAGGGCAAACGGCCATGCCCGGATGGAGCAGCTTACAAACAACCAATACATGGGAGGAAATAATATGTCTTATATGATTGGCGTAGACGTTGGAGGAACGTTTACAGATTTCTCTGTTTTTGATCAGGAAACCGGCGAATTGTTCAATTATAAGGACAGTTCTACACCGGCAGACCCGTCCAAGGCAATTGTAAAAGGTGTGCAGGATGTATTAGAGATAAAGAAGGCAAAATCGGAGACAGTCAGCTATCTGGCACATGGTACTACAGTAGGAACCAATGCGCTGATCGAAAAGAAAGGCTGCCGCCTTGGTCTTATCACCACAAAGGGATTTAAAGACCTGATGGAGATCGGAACACAGCGCCGTCCGTCTCTTTACAACCTCCAGGCACAGAAGCCGTATCCGTTAGTTCCGTCTGGCTTAAACTGCACCGTTACAGAGCGTATCCGCTATGACGGCAGCATTGAGACACCGCTTGATGAGGAAGAGACCAGAGAAGTGGTCCGCTACTTAAAAGCACAGGGAGTTGCTGCTATCGCAGTGTGCACCCTCTTCTCCTTCATCAATCCGGTTCATGAGGAAAGAATCGAAGAGATCATTCATGAGGAGTTCCCGGAAGCTTACGTAACGATTTCCAGCAAGCTGGCACCGGAGTTCCGTGAGTTCAGCCGTATGAGTACAACGGTCATGAACAGCTACTTAGGACCGGTTATGAAAAAGTATGTAAACAACTTCCGCGAGTCTATCGCACAGCTCGGCATCAAGGTTGAGCCGTATGTAACACAGTCCAACGGTTCCATCATTTCCATTAAAGAGACGATCGACTGCCCGATCAAGACCGCGTTATCCGGACCGAGTGCCGGCGTTATCGCAGCGGCTTATATCGGCAAACAGTGCGAAGCAGACAAGATCATTACATTCGATATGGGCGGTACCAGCGCAGATATTTCCCTGATCGAGAACTATACACCGCAGGTATCCAACGAGCGTTACGTTGAGGGATATCCGGCAAGAATCCCGATGATCAACATCATCACCATCGGTGCCGGCGGCGGCTCCATCGCAAAGATCGATGACGGCGGCGCGTTAAAGGTAGGACCGAAGAGTGCCGGCGCAACTCCTGGACCTGCATGCTACATGCGCGGCGGCGAGAATCCGTGCGTAACAGATGCAAACATCGTCTTAGGAAAACTGAACCAGAAGAAGATCCTCGGTGGCAGAATGGACGTAGATATTGAGCTGGCAAAGAATGCGATCAAGACAAAAATCTGTGATAAATCTAATCTTGATATGAAACGTGCAGCAAACGGAATCATCACCGTAGTTAACTCCAACATGGTCCGTGCGATCCGAAGCGTATCCGTAGAGAAAGGCTACGATGTCCGCGAATTCAGCCTGATGGCATTCGGCGGCGCAGGTCCGCTCCATGCGTGCGAAGTAGCAAAAGAACTGGGAATGAAGGAAGTTCTTATTCCGCCGCATCCGGGCACACTCTGCAGCTTAGGTTTACTCTTAGCTGATACAAAGTTTGACTTATCCAGAACAAAAGTTATGAACGGTGAGGCTGACAACTTAGACAGCATCAACGAGCAGTTTGACAATATGGTAGAACAGGGAACCGGTCTTTTAGACAAAGAAGGGGTTCCGGCAGACCGCCGTTACTTTGAGTTTGCTATTGATATGCGTTATCAGCGTCAGAACTTCGAGATCAGCATACCGGTACCGGCTGGAAAGATGACAGAGGAGACATTAAAGAAAGCACTGGCTGATTTCCATGCAGAGCACAAGAGAAGCTACGGTTACTGCAAGGAAGACGCAATCGTTCAGTTTGTAAGTTACCGTGTTTCCGCGATCGGCGTGATCGACAAACCGGATCTTAAGGCATCAGAGCTTCATCCGGAAGCACCGATCCCGGCACCGATCGAAGTCCGTCAGGTCCTCTTCCAGAACAGCGACGAGTATATTGAGACTCCGGTATACTTAAGAGAAGAATTCGTTCCGGGTCAGGCGATCCCAGGTCCGTGTATCTGCGAACAGATGGATACCACACTTGTAGTGCCGAAGGGCTGGACGATCCATGTAGATGGATATCATAACTTAAAGATTCGTGATGAGGAGGAGAAGTAAGATGGCAAAGCAGATCGATACCGTAACTGTTGAGGTTGTCCGCAATCTCCTGATGTCCATTGCTGAGGAGACTTACGGAATCATTGTCCGCAGTGCATACTCCACCAATATGAAGGAACGCCGTGACGTTTGTACGGCTGTGATCGATCCGGATGGAAACAGCGTTGCGCAGGTAGAAAGTTTAGCTGCACTGTTAGGCTCCATGCTGAGTGTAGTTCCAAATATTTATGAAAAATTCGGAAAAGAAAATGTCCGCCCGGGCGATATGTTTATCGCTAACGACCCGTATCACGGCGGCGGCAACCACCTGCCGGATATTGTAATCGCGGCTCCGGCCTTTGTAGGCGACAAGCTGGTGGGCTGGATCGCAAACATTGCCCATCATTCCGATATCGGCGGTAAAGTACCGGGTTCCACATCCGGTGACGCTGACAGCTTATTCCAGGAAGGTATCCGTATTCCGGTGATCCGTATCCGCGAAAATAACGAGACAATCAGCAGCGTTCTTGATCTCCTCCTTGACAATACCCGTGTTCCACAGGAACGTGAGGGAGACCTGACTGCACAGATGTCTGCAAACCTGATCGGTGTGCAGAGAATCCAGGAGGCATATGCCCGCTACCAGGATGACCTGATTGCGTGCATGAAGGAACTGGTAGGCTACTCCGAGCGTCGTGTCCGCGCTGTCGTTGCAGAGCTTCCGGACGGCGAGTATAACTACACGGACTATGTAGACGGCTGCGGAGACAAATATCCGGATCCGCTTCCGATCAAGGTAAAAGTAACCATCAAGGGCGACAATTTAACGATCGATTTTACAGGAACTGCAGATCAGATCAAAGCTCCGATCAACGTACCGTATCCGTGTACAAAAGCGGCAGTATTTTTCGCAGTAAAAGCCCTGATGGGCGACGATATCCCAGCCAATGAGGGAATCAACCGTGCGATCAAGATCATTGCTCCGAAGGGCTGCATTGTAAATCCGACAGAGCCGAGCCCGATCGGCGCGCAGATCGACTGCCAGCAGAGAATTCCGGACGCGATCTTCGGTGCCCTGGCTCCGATCTTCCCGGATACCGTGGTTACCGCAGGAAACGGCGCGTGCACCACGACGATCTTAGCTGGTGAAGGTGCGATCGGTACGGACAGCGTATTTATCTTCCATGAGGTTATCGCCGGAGGCGGCGGAGCTTCCAAGGGCTTAGACGGTCTGTCGGGTGTCCAGGTAAATATGACGAATACATCCAACATGCCGATCGAGGCAACAGAGATGGAGTTCACGAAGATCCTTGCCAGAAAATATGAACTGAAGGAAGATACGGGCGGAGCAGGTCAGTTCCGCGGCGGTCTTGGAATTGAGCGTGAGCTTGAAGTGCTGCAGGATGATGTGGCATACACAGGACTCGGTGATCGTCATAAATTCCATCCGTGGGGACTTGCAGGCGGCAAAGAGGGCGCAGCAGGCGCATTCTACCGCGTTGCGACAGACGGCACCGTCACAAAGATGGGCCATAAGACGACAAGCTTCCCGTTAAAGAAGGGCGATGTGATCCGTGTTACAACACCTGGTGCCGGCGGTTACGGTGATCCGATGAAACGCGATCCGGAAAAGGTATTGAAGGACGTTAAAGAGAAAAAAGTATCTGCAGAGGCAGCAAAGAAGGAATACGGTGTGGTTGTTGTATCCGATGGAGTTAATTACCATGTAGATGAGCAGGCAACCAAAGCACTCCGTGGATAAAAATCAATTGTAAGAAAGAGAGGATATTTCTATGATCAAAGGGATGCAGGAAGTCATCGATGTGATGACAAAGGCAAAAGCAGATCTGGATAAAAACGGCGGCTTAAAGCAGGTGATCTTTGTAGCCTGCGGGGGCTCTTTCGCATCTTCCTATCCGGCACGCTTTTTATTAAATCAGGAGAGTTCCATCCGTGTTCAGGGTTACAACAGCAGCGAGTTCGTCAATGCGACCCCGAAGAATGTAGATAAAAACACTCTTGTGATCGGCACATCCACAAAGGCGACGGCAGAGACCGTAGAAGCGCTGAAAGTGGCTAAGGCAAAGGGCGCAGTCACCATCGGATTATCCGGCTACGCGGATTCCCTGACAGCCCAGACAGCTGATTATTATGTAACATATTATCACGCAGACGAGTGGTATAAGGACCCGACACTTGTTCATTACAACAGTCAGGGTACAGCATTAAAGATCGCGTTCTGGCTCTTAAAAGAGTACGATAATTATGAGGCATATGATCAGGCTCTGGAGGCTTTCGAGAAGTTAGAGACGATCTACGGTAAGGCATACAAGGATGTTCGCGCGGAAGCAGCAAAATTCGCCATGACATATAAGGATGACACCGTATGGAACGTAATGTCCAGCGGAGCTGCATGGGAAGTTTCCTATTCTGACGCATTCTGCTTCTTCCAGGAGATGCAGACCGTCCACTGTGTTCCGATCCACTCCGGTGAATATTTCCATGGCGCATTTGAGACATGCGACAAGGATCTGGCAATTCTGTTATTTAAGAGCGTTGGACGCACACGTCCGGTGGATGAGAGAGCCGAGCGCTTCTTAAATCAGTTCGGCGGACATCACTGGATCATTGATGCCGAGGAGCTGGGCTTAGGTGAGTTGGATGAGAGAGTTGCAGAGTACTTTAACTCTCTTCTGTTCCACCCGATCTCCAAACAGTTCATCTCTGCGATGGCAGATGTGAGAATGCATCCGATGACCTATCGTCGTTACATGTGGAAATTTGATTATTAATTGCTCATTAATTTATCTCAGTCAGAGAAGACTTTCACCTCTTTCAAGTGGTGAATACTGGTAAATGCGTCCCCGTGGGAGCCCAGTCTCACAGCTGTTTGACTTGAATTACAAATGAGATATAAGACAGGTTGATGCCTACGGAATGTGGATGTCAGCCTGTTTTGTGTTTGAGAAAAAAATTAGAAATACAAGGCGAAGAGAAAAAATATCTTGCTATCTAATAGTACAAATAGTATTATAGTGTATATAACATTATATATCTAATTAGTATAATTAACTGCTCTGAAAGAATGGGGTAGAAGGAGGGGTGTATGGAAATAAATATGAATCCAAACAGCATTGTTCCGTTATATGTACAGGTCGTAGAATGTCTAAAACGCGATATTGAAAACGGAGTATACAATGCAACAGGAAGAATTCCAACGGAGGCGGAACTGGCAGAACAGTATAAAGTGAGCCGGATCACGATCCGCAGAGCTGTGGATGATCTGGTAAGTCAGGGGCTGGTCGAGAAAAAACAGGGAAAGGGAACTTTTATCTGTCGCCAGAAATTTGCGAAAGATATTAAAAACCTTCAGAGTTTCTCAGAGATGTGTCATCATATGAATATGAAACCGTGCGGACAGATGCTGGAGAACAAGCTGGTTCACGCTGATGAAAAGATTCGGAAACAGTTAAATCTGGAGCCGGGAGCATACGTGATCTATATTTCCCGGCTGCGGACAGCCGATGGTGAACCGGTGACGATCGAGAGAAACTATTTTCCAGTGAAATACTCATTCCTCCTGGAGAAGAAGTTTGATGACAACTCTCTGTTTGAATGCCTTCAGGAGGAGGCGAAGGTGCGTGTTATCACGTCAGAAAAGCAGATCGAGTTATGCCGGGCCACAGCAGCAGAGGCAAAGCTGATGAAAGTAAAGAAAGGAGCTCCGCTTCTGTATATTAAGAGTGTTGCCTATACGTACGACAGGGAGCCTCTCTACGCGGGTGCCCAGGTCTTTAACGGTGAGGTATGTTCCCTCTATGTCTGTGAATCTGTGGAACAGTAGCAGCGGGAAGTGGAAAAATGACGGGCTGCCTGCGGTCATTGTGGATAACCTGCAAAAATCATGAAAAACCGCGGAAAATATACTTGCATTAGCAGTATGCATATGCTATAATTATTAAGCTGTTCTGGCGGAACAGGACATATGGCTGTAAAGCTGTATTATTTTTTATTAACGTAACGTGACTGTCAGTCATGTACCAAAAATTTTAAAGAGGTGAAAATCATGAAACAGGGAATCCACCCAAATTACTATCAGGCCAAGGTCGTTTGCAACTGCGGTAATGAATTTGTAACTGGTTCTACCAAGAAAGACATTCACGTAGAAATCTGTTCCAAATGCCATTCATTCTATACTGGTCAGCAGAAGGCTGCTTCCGCTCGCGGACGTATCGAGATGTTCAACCGTAAGTATGGTATGAAAACAGACAAATAAGGTTTGATTAGTGAAAGGTTGAGCTTTTGGATAACTCTGAAAACTCAGCCTTTTTTGTCATACAGGGAATCAAGGAGAAAAAATCAACGCAAGCTTGCTTGCAGGGGATTTTTTCTCTTTGATTCCCGCACAAACATGAACAAGCAGCCATTTTTCGTAAGAAAAATGAGCGGATTATGAATGTTTGTGGAGAATCGCGGGAGCACGAAGTGCGGAGCGATTCTGGTATGACACTATGAGACATATATGGAGGTAAAATCTTGAAATATTCCGGTATCGGGGGACAGGCAGTATTAGAGGGTATCATGATGAAGAACAAGGACAATTACGCCACGGCTGTCAGAAAGCCGGACGGCGAGATCGTTGTCAAGAAAGATACCTATGTGAGCATGACAGAAAAAGTAAAGTTTTTCTCCCTGCCGTTTGTGAGAGGAATCTTTAGTTTCGCGGACTCCATGATCCTGGGAATGCGTTCCCTGACATGGTCGGCAAGCTTCTTTGAGGACGATGAGGAGGACGAGGAGCCGGGAAAGTTCGAGAAATTTTTGATCGATACATTTGGTGAAAAAGTAGATAATGTCGTTATGTCGGCGGTGATGGTATTCTCCATCTTTATGGCGATTGCGATCTTTATGGTACTCCCGCTTTTGATCGCGGGAATCTTCCGGAAATTTATCCACTCTGAGACTGTGATGGCGATTCTTGAAGGCTGTATCCGAATTGCGATTTTCATCACCTACATTAAGGTGATCTCACGGATGGAGGACATCAAGCGGACGTTCATGTACCACGGATCGGAACATAAATGCATCAATTGCTTAGAGCATGGCCTTGTGCTCAACGTGGAGAATGTAAGAAAAAGCTCCAAAGAGCATAAGCGCTGCGGAACGAGCTTTCTTCTGATCGTTATGGTGATCAGCATCCTGTTCTTCATGGTGGTCCGTGTAGATACGATCTGGCTTCGGATCGTCAGCCGAATCGTCCTGATCCCGGTGATCGCGGGTGTCTCCTATGAGGTGCTCCGCCTTGCAGGAACCAGCAATTCGAAGATCATGGACATCGTCAGCCGTCCGGGCATGTGGATGCAGGGACTTACGACAAAGGAGCCGGATGACTCGATGATCGAGGTAGCGATCGTCGCGGTCGAGGCTGTGTTTGACTGGAAGAAATATCTGGAAGAAAATTTCCCGGAGCAGTATCCGGCAGGATATTTTGAGAGAGAAGATCAGACAGGGAAGAACGCGCAGGAGATAACGGCATGAGCGAGATGAAGAACGCTGTCGGGGCTGGAACAGGTCGGTCCGGAGATGATCTATGCGCGGGAAATAGTGTGTGTGAATTTAAGATCTGGGCAGATGTCCTAAACTACGGAAAAAAGATCTTAAAGAATGCGGGGATTGTGGAGGCGGATCTTGACGCCTGGTATCTGTTTGAGCAGAGCTTCGGGATCTCCAGGGCGCAGTATTTTCTTTGCGCAAGGGAGAACATTGTCGGAAGCACGGCACAGAAGATCGCTGTGCAGGAGCAGCACGGAGATCTTTTAGAGAGCGGTAACGCGCTGGAATGTGCAGAACTGTGGCTGAAAGAGAAACTGTCAGTGTATGAGAGCGCACTGAAAAAACGCGCAGCCCGCATTCCTCTGCAGCAGATCATAGGGCGGCAGGAGTTCATGGGACTCACGTTTTTTGTCAATGAGCATGTTCTGATCCCGAGACAGGATACGGAAACGCTGGTGGAGCTTGTGCTGCAGGAGCAGAAGGATAAGGATATTTCGATCCTTGATATGTGTACCGGATCCGGCTGTATTGCGGTGAGCCTGAAGAAGCTTGGCGGGTATGCGCATGTGGAAGGCGCGGATATCTCAGAGGAAGCGCTGAAGGTTGCAAGAAAAAATGCAGCAGAGATCCTCAAAGAACATCCGGAAACGCTGACTGATGCGTTTGAACAGAACAAGGCCGTTCCGGAAGAGAATTGTCTGATGGCGTCTGGCCATCAGAAGCAATATGACGATTCTGAACAATGTATGATGTTGAATGCGGGCGTGAGCTTCCGCCACAGTGACATGTTCAGCGCTTTTCCGGAGACAGAACCGTTCGATGTGATCGTCTCCAACCCACCCTACATCCCCAGCGCAGTTATCGAAGAGCTGGAACCGGAAGTACGGGACCATGAACCCCGGGGAGCTCTTGACGGGACTGCAGACGGACTTTATTTTTACAGAATTCTGGCAGAAGAATGTGCCAAACATCTGACGCCGGGAGGACATGTGTATTTTGAAATCGGATATGACCAGGGGATGGCGGTGAAGAAACTGCTGGATAACCATGGTTTTAAGGATACAAGAGTGATTCAGGATCTGGCAGGAAAAGACCGCGTCGTGTGCGGCGCCTGGCAGACCGCAGGCGTATGAGGAGGTTTTATAGATGTTTGACCGTTTGGATGACATGTTACGGCATTACGAAGAACTGATGCTGGAATTAAATAACCCGTCGGTGGCGGAAGACCAGAGAAAATTCCGCAAGCTGATGAAGGAGCAGGCAGACCTGGCGCCGATCGTTGACGCCTACAAGCAGTATAAGCAGGCGAAACAGGATGTCGAGGACAGCCTGGCGCTTCTCGACGAGGAGAGCGACGAGGAGATGAAGGAACTCGCGAAAGAAGAGCTTGCCGATGCGAAGAAGAGGATCGAGGAGCTGGAACAGGAGTTAAAGATCCTGCTTCTTCCGAAAGACCCGAACGATGAGAAGAACGTTATCGTTGAGATCCGTGCCGGTGCAGGAGGAGACGAGGCGGCGTTATTCGCTTCCGAGTTATACCGCATGTACGTGCACTATGCGGAGAGCCAGCACTGGAAGACAGAGATGATCAACGTCAGTGAGAGTGGAATCGGTGGAATGAAGGAAGTGGAGTTCATGATCACGGGACATGGCGCTTACTCCAAGTTAAAATATGAGAGCGGTGTTCACCGTGTACAGCGTGTCCCGGAGACAGAGTCCGGCGGACGGATCCATACCTCTACCGCAACCGTTGCGATCATGCCGGAGGCAGAAGAGTTTGACGTTGTGATTGACGACAAGGATATCCGTATCGATGTTATGCGTGCGTCTGGTAACGGCGGACAGTGTGTCAACACCACCGATTCCGCGGTACGTTTAACACATATCCCGACAGGAATCGTAATCTACAGCCAGACTGAGAAGTCCCAGCTGCAGAACAAGGAAGCGGCGTTCCGCGTGCTCAAGGCGAAGCTCTACGAGCGCGAGGAGCAGAAGCGCCAAGAGGAGCTGGCCGAGCTGCGCGGCGACCGCATGGACAACACCTTCGGCAGCCAGATCCGCAACTACGTGCTGTACCCCTACCAGATGGTGAAGGACGTGCGCAGCGGCATCGAGACCGGCAACGTCGACGCCGTGCTGGATGGGGAGTTGGATGAGTTCGTAATAGGCTACCACCGTTGGCGAGTATCTCAATGACGGTTGCTGGATGACGGCCGGCTG
>ERZ773162.1399-NODE-1399-length-19454-cov-8.720450_pt1 | contig 19454 bp, 19 predicted proteins | sample MGYA00511113_ERZ773162 | MGnify/ENA primary metagenome ERZ773162 (study PRJEB29015, sample SAMEA2737807) | human gut metagenome | biome: human gut; feature: human-associated habitat; material: faeces | place: China | collected 2012 ... | reverse complement strand
AGCTATTTGGTTATGAGCAAGTAGCGAAGCGGATTGCGAATATCCACTTGACAGTGATAACACGCGAAAGCACCATAAGAAAAAAATATATCAAAATCGTTAAAAAATTGTTGTTAAATTCTTGTCGATATGATATCCTACAAAGGTAGCGCAGAGCGAGAGTCGTTAAAATGCCATTTTGTGTGCGGATATCGTGTGCTTTTTGGGAGAAATCTACATGAGAAGAAAAACGATTTTCCATTTTTTTAAAAAACAATTGTTAAAAAAAAGACAATAAGAGCGCCCTTATCTAAGGGGAAAGGAGTAAACATGAGCAGTAAAATTACTATTATAGGTGCAGGCAGTGTAGGAGCAACCATTGCTTATACGTTATCAAATGAGGACATCGCTTCCAATATTGTTTTGATTGATATCAACAAACAAAAGGTAGAGGGTGAAGTCATGGATATTGCACAGGGAACTTGTTTCCGTGACCCGATTTCAATTGTAGCCGGAGAATATGAAGATGCAAAAGGTTCTGATATTGTAATTATCACTTCAGGTATTGCACGAAAACCTGGTCAGACAAGAATTGAATTGACTCAGACCAACGTCAATATTATGAAAAGCATTGCACCGCAGATTGTAAAAGCAGCACCGGATGCACTTTATATCATCGTAAGTAATCCGGTTGATATTATGACTTATGTCTTTACAAAGATTTCAGGACTGCCGGAAAATCAGATTATCGGTTCCGGAACAATCTTAGATACTGCCCGACTTCGCTGTGGCTTATCGGAACACTTTAAAGTATCACAGAAAAATATTCATGCTTATGTATTTGGAGAGCATGGAGATACTTCTTTCATTCCTTGGACAGGGGCTTATATTTCCGGTGTGAGCATCAATGAGTATTATGAGCTGGCAAAGAGTCTTGGAAAAGATGTAAAAGAGCTGGATAAAGAAGCAATGCTTGCTTATGTACAAAAATCCGGTGGACAGATTATTGCAAATAAAGGTGCTACTTTCTATGCGGTTTCAAAAGCAGTTTGCAAATTATGCGGAATTGTACTGGCATCTTCTGATTCTGTTGCGACAGTATCCTCTATGATGCATGGAGAGTATGGAATTGAAGATGTATGTTTAAGTACTTTGACTTTAGTTGGACCGAATGGAATTCAGGGAAAAGTACCGATGCGAATGAATCAGAAAGAAATTGAACAGTTAAAGAAGAGTGCAGATGCCTTGAAAGAGGTTATTGCACAGATTAATCTGGATTAAAATCCAGATGTAATATTTAAGAGTAAAAAAAGAAAGGACAACAGGATATGAAATACAGTTATTATCCAGGGTGTACGCTGAGAACAAAGGCAAAAGATTTGGATGCTTATGCCAGAGCTTCAGCAAAAGTGCTTGGATTTGAACTGGAAGAAATTGAAAACTGGCAGTGTTGTGGCGGGGTTTACCCGCTCGGTACAGATGAAATTGCCACAAAACTTTCTTCCGTACGTGCACTCAATGAGGCAAAAGAAAAGGGTCAGGATTTGGTAACTCTTTGTTCTGCCTGTCATCATGTGATTAAACGTGTCAATGATGATATGAAGAATGTAGAGGATATTCGGACAAGGGCAAATAACTATATGCAGTTAGAAGAACCTTATGCAGGAGAGACAACCGTGCTTCATTTTTTAGAGGTGCTTCGTGACAGAGTAGGATTTGATACATTAAAAGAAAAAGTGGTAAATCCGTTAAAAGGAAAGAAAATCGGTGCTTATTACGGATGTTTACTACTTCGCCCCGGAAAGATTATGGCGTTCGATAATCCGGAAAATCCAAGTGTAATAGAAGATTTTATTCGGGCAATCGGAGCTGAGCCGGTTATCTATCCATACCGAAACGAATGTTGTGGAGGATATATTTCCTTAAAAGAAAAAGAGATGGCAGAAAATATGTCAAAAAAAGTGACAGACAGTGCAAAAGGGTTTGGAGCAGAAATGTTAATTACAGCCTGTCCGCTTTGCCTTTATAATTTAAAGAAAAATGGAAATCAGACACTTCCGGTTTACTATTTTACAGAGCTTTTAGCAGAAGCACTTGGCGTAAAAGAAGAAGCCAAGAGGGAGGTGGCAGGAAATGAATGATAATAAAAAACAGGCAGAAAAGATAAAAGAAATCAGCGGAGCCAATCCTTTAAAATGTATGAAATGCGGAAAATGTTCTGCATCCTGTCCAGCATTTGATGAAATGGATATTAAACCGCATCAGTTTGTATCTTATGTGATTAATGAAAATATTGATGCGTTGGTTCAGTCAAAGTCGTTATGGAAATGTCTTTCCTGTTTTGCCTGTGTAGAACGCTGTCCAAGAGATGTACAGCCAGGTAGAATCATTGATGCAGCAAGACAGCTGGTAGTCAGACAAAGAGGACAGGCGTATTTGTCAGCAGATGAAATTCCGGAATTATTAGATCCGGAACTTCCACAGCAGTTATTAGTGAGTGCATTCAGAAGATATAGGAGGTAACCCTGGTGCAGAGAATAGGAGTATTTGTCTGTCATTGCGGAACAAACATAGCCGCAACGGTAGATGTCAAGAAAGTTGCAGAGATGGCTCTTATGGAGCCAGGTGTGGTTCATGCAGAAGATTATCAGTATATGTGTTCTGAAGCAGGCCAGGCCTTGATTGCAAAAGCAATCAAAGAAAAAGGACTGACAGGAATGGTTGTCTGTTCCTGTTCTCCACGTATGCATGAGGCAACGTTTAGAAAAGCAGCAGAGCGTGCTGGATTGAACCCATACATGGTGGAGATTGCAAATATTCGTGAACATTGTTCCTGGATTCATAAAGACATGGAAGAGGCAACAAAAAAAGCCGTTATTTTAATGCGTGCGGCAGTTGCAAAAGTTAATTTAAACACTCCGTTATACCCAGGAGAGAGCCGTGTAACAAAACGAGCGCTTGTGATCGGTGGAGGAATCGCAGGAATTCAGACAGCACTGGATATTGCAGATGCTGGATATGAAGTTGATATCGTAGAAAAGGAGCCAAGTATTGGTGGAAGAATGTCACAGCTTGATAAGACATTCCCGACTTTAGACTGTTCTGCTTGTATTTTAACACCAAAGATGGTGGAAGCAGCGGCACATGAAAAAATACATATTTATACCTACAGTGAGGTTGAAAAAGTATCCGGGTTTGTAGGAGATTTTACAGTAGATATTAAAAAGAAAGCCAGAAGTGTAAATATGGATAAATGTACCGGATGCGGAGTGTGTCAGGAAAAATGTCCATCGAAAAAAGCACCGAGCGAATTTAACCGTGGCTTAAATACAAGAAGTGCAATTTATACCCCGTTTGCTCAGGCAATTCCAAATGTTCCGGTCATTGATCGTGAAAACTGTATTAAGTTTAAAACCGGAAAATGTGGAGTTTGTTCAAAGGTATGTCAGGCAGGGGCAATTGATTATGACCAGAAAGATGAAATTGTAACACAAAAATACGGCGCAATTGTTGTCGCAACTGGTTTTGATGTAATTAAGCTGGATAATTACGATGAATATGCTTACAGCCAGAGTAAAGATGTCATTACATCTTTGGAATTAGAGCGTATTATGAATGCAGCAGGACCGACAAGTGGTCATTTAGAGCGTCTTTCTGATGGAAAAGCACCAAAAGAAATGGTATTCATCCAGTGCGTGGGAAGTCGTTGTGCGGATGATAGAGGAAAGAGCTATTGTTCTAAGATTTGCTGTATGTACACGGCAAAACATGCAATGCTGATTCGTGATAAGTATCCGGATGTGAATGTAACGGTCTTTTATATTGATGTGCGTACACCGGGGAAAAATTTTGATGAGTTTTATCGAAGAGCGGTAGAACAGTACGGTGTCAATTATATTAAAGGTCAGGTTGGAAAGGTTATTCCACAGCCAAATGGAAAATTATTGGTACAGGGATCAGATTTATTAGATAATAAACAAATTTTGAAAGAAGCAGATATGGTAGTGCTTGCCGCTGCGATTGAACCAAACAAAGATGTAAGAAAGATTGCAACGATGTTGACTGCAAGTATTGATACGAATAACTTCCTTACAGAGGCACATGCAAAATTGCGTCCGGTAGAGTCTCCGACCGCCGGAATCTTCCTCTCCGGGGTATGCCAGGGACCAAAAGATATTCCGGAGACGGTTGCACAGGCAGGAGCAGCTGCGGTAAAAGCAATTGGACTCTTAGCAAAAGATAAGCTGATGACAAACCCATGTACCGCAAAACCAGATGAACTTTTATGTAATGGTTGTTCTACGTGTGCAAATGTATGTCCTTATGGAGCAATCACTTATGAAGAAAAAGAAGTCAATGACCATGGTATTCGTGAAGTGCGTCGTCTTGCACAGGTGAACAGTGCACTGTGTCAGGGATGTGGAGCTTGTACAGTAGCGTGTCCATCCGGGGCAATGGACTTACAGGGATTTTCAAACAGACAGATTATAGCGGAGGTAGATGCAATATGTCGATAGAAGCAAAAGAAGAGTTTACACCGAAGATTGTAGCGTTCTGCTGTAACTGGTGTAGTTATGCAGGTGCAGATTTAGCAGGAAGCAGTCGTCTTAGCTATCCAGCAGATGTCAAAATTATTCGCGTGCCTTGTTCCTGTCGTGTCAATCCGATGTTTATTTTAAGGGCATTTGAAAAAGGTGCAGATGGTGTGATTTTATGTGGATGTCATCCAGGGGATTGTCATTACAGTACAGGAAATTATTATGCAAGAAGACGTATGACACTTCTGTTTTCCATGCTTGATTATATTGGAGTGGAAAATGGACGTACCCGCGTAGAATGGGTATCGGCAGCGGAGGGCGTGAAGTTTTCAACAACAATGAATGAGTTTGTTGAGAAGATTCATTCTCTTGGAAAAAATGTACGATTGGAGGATTTAAGATGCAGGAAATAATTGACCGTGCAAAAGAACTGCTTGCGGATAAGACCGTAGCGCGGGTACTTGGCTGGAAAGCCGGAGACTTGCCTTATAATCCGGAACCGGCTTATTTTGAAACTGTAGAATCTTTAAAGGATTTTGTTTATAACGGATTCTGTGGCGCAAATTTAAGCAAATATATGATAGAAGCTTCTAAATTAGAAGGAAAAACTATGGTCTGTTTAAAACCGTGTGATACATACAGCTTTAATCAGCTCATCAAAGAACATCGTGTAAACAGAGAAAAAGCTTATATTGTTGGCGTTGGTTGTAAAGGCAAACTGGATATTGAAAAGATTAAAAATCAGAATATCAAAGGAATTGAGGCTATTTCAGGGGCAGAGCTTACAGATGAAGCGGAAGTGTTGAAAATTCAGACCATTTATGGAGAAAAGACCTGTACTTATCAGAGTGCAATGTTAGAAAGATGCCATGTCTGTAAGGGAAAAGAACATAAAATTTATGATGAAATCATTGGAGAGTCGAAAGAAACGAAAGATGCAGAGCGTTTTGCAGAAGTAGAAAAAATCGAAGCAATGAGTCCGGAAGAGAAATTTGCCTTTTTCCAAGGGGAGTTAAGTAAATGCATCCGTTGTAATGCCTGCAGAAACGTATGTCCGGCCTGCAGTTGTCGTAAATGTGTGTTTGACAGTACAAAATTTGACAGTGCTCAAAAAGCGAATGTGGATTCTTTTGAAGAAAAGATGTTTCATATTATCCGCGCATTCCATGTGGCAGGAAGATGTACAGATTGTGGAGAATGCAGCCGTGTATGCCCACAGGGGATTCCTCTGCATTTATTCAACCGTAAATTTATTAAAGATATTGATGAATTATATGGAGAATATCAGGCAGGAGAGGATGCGGAATCAAGAGGACCTCTTACAAACTTTACATTTGAAGATGCAGAACCAAGTATTGTAACGGAAAGGGGATAATGTATGTATCAGATAGCAAAGAAAAATCTTCCGGCATTATTCCAGCGTATTGCCGAAGAACAGGAGTTATATCTTCCGGTAAAAGTCAGCAATCAGGTAAATTTTGCAGCCTGGGATAAAGAGGCAGAAGTGGATTTAGACACATTAAAGACCGTGAAGTCTCCAAAAGATGCTTTTTTTCCACAGAGTGAAAATTTGTATACAGTACAAAAAGAAGGAAAGAAACTTTCCATTGAGCCAGAAGCATTAAAAGAACAGAAATTTGTTGTATTTGGCATGAAAGCTTGTGATGTACAGGGAGTAAAGGTATTAGACAATGTATTCTTAAGTGAGCCGGTAGATACATTTTACTCTGCAAGAAGAGAGCATGGAACTATTGTGGCAATGGCCTGTCATGAACCAGAAGAGTCTTGTTTTTGTAAGGCTTTTGGGATTGACTGTGCGAGCCCGGATGCAGATGTAGCGGTTTGGATGATAGAAGAAGAATTATACTGGAAAGCGTTGACTGAAAAAGGGGAAGCCTTAACAGACCTTGTAAAAGAATGCTTAATAGAAAGTCCTAAAGCAGAAGATGAGAAGATAGAAGCAGAAAAAACAGCAATTCATAAAATAGTAGAAAAACTTCCATATTCAAATTTATCATTAGAAGGATGGAATGGGGAAGCTTTAGAAGAAAGATTTGATTCTCCGATTTGGGAAACATTATATAAACCATGTCTGGCATGCGGAACTTGTACTTTCGTATGTCCAACATGTCAGTGTTATGATATTAAGGATTACGATACAGGTCATGGTGTCCAGCGTTATCGCTGCTGGGATTCCTGTATGTATTCGGATTTTACGATGATGGCACACGGAAACAACCGTACCAGCCAGTTGCAGCGATTTCGTCAGAGATTTATGCATAAACTGGTTTATTATCCGGCAAATAATAATGGAATGTATTCCTGCGTTGGATGTGGACGTTGTGTAGAAAAATGCCCTTCTTCTTTAAATATCGTAAAAGTAATTAAGGCATTTGAAAAACAGGGAGGTGACAAGGAATGAGCGAATGTACCTGTCATAAAAATTATACATTAGATACCTTAATTCCAAAAGTTGGCGTCATTACAGATATTCGTGAAGAAACTCCGGATGTAAAGACATTTCGCGTCAATGCGCCAGAGGGTGGAAAATTATTTGAACATATGCCGGGACAGTGTGCGATGGTTTGTGCTCCGGGGGTGAGCGAGGGTATGTTCTCCATTACTTCTTCACCGACGAATAAAGAATATCAAGAATTTAGTATTAAACGTTGTGGAATGTTGACAGAGTATCTTCATAGTCTTCAAGTAGGAGATGAAATTACAGTACGTGGACCTTATGGAAATCATTTTCCGGTGGAAACAGAATTAAAAGGAAAAAATTTATTGTTTATTGCAGGTGGTATTGGACTTGCACCGCTTCGTTCTGTTATTAATTATGTATTGGATAATCGTGAAAATTATGGAACCGTTGATATTTTATATGGGTCCCGTTCCGCAGATGATTTGGTTCAGTTAAAAGAAATTCAGGAAGTCTGGATGAAAGCAAAAGATGTCAATGTTTATCTGACAATTGACAGAGAACAAGAGGGATGGGACGGACATGTTGGTTTTGTTCCTACCTATTTAAAGGAAATCGGATTTGACACAAATAAAGTTGCATTAGTTTGTGGACCGCCAATTATGATCAAATTTGTACTTTCTGGGCTTCAGGAACTTGGATTTACAAAAGAACAGGTTTATACAACATTGGAACTTCGTATGAAATGCGGAATCGGAAAATGTGGACGCTGTAATATCGGTTCAAAATATGTCTGTAAGGATGGACCGGTATTCCGTTTTGATGAAATTGATGAATTACCGAATGAGTATTAAGAAAGGATTGGTACCCACAAATGGAAAATATGGTAAATGTATATTTTTTCGGAAAGAAATATAGTGTGCCTGCAGATTTGACAATTATGACCGCAATGGAATATGCCGGATACACATTAAAAAGAGGCTGCGGATGTCGTCATGGATTCTGTGGAGCCTGTGCAACGATTTATAGAATTAAGGGAAAAAATGAATTAAAAACCTGTCTTGCCTGTCAGACACAGGTAGAAGAGGGCATGTATGTAGCAAGTATTCCATTCTTTCCAACAGATAAAAGAACCTATGATATTCAGGAGATTAAACCAAACCAGCAGATTATGATGGAATTATATCCGGAAATTTACAGTTGTATTGGATGTAATGCCTGTACCAAAGCCTGTACGCAGGATTTAAATGTCATGCAGTACATTGCTTATGCTCAGAGAGGCGAATTAGAAAAGTGTGCAGAAGAATCCTTTGACTGTGTCGGATGTGGATGTTGTACGGTAAGATGTCCGGCCGGTATTTCTCATCCAATGGTTGGGGTTTTAGCAAGACGTTTAACCGGAAAGTATATTGCACCGGAGAGCAAGCACTTAGAGAAACGTGTAGAAGAAATTCATAAAGGTGCTTATGATGAGTTGATTGAACAGATTATGCAGAAACCAATTACCGAGATGCAGGAACTTTATAATAACAGAGAAATCGAGAAATAGGAGGAAAAGCCATGTTTACACCAGAAATGATGGAATCCGTGAAAAAGGTGGAGGCAACCAGAGAAGAACGTATGGGAATGGAACCTAGACGTATGAGTGCAGAGGAAAAAGATGCCCTTTTAAAAGCTTTTCATCCGGATTATCGAGAAGAAGCATTTGAAGAAATTAAAATTGGACCAAATAAAGGTCAGAAAGCAAATAAAGAGTTAGTACACTTATTACATTCAAATAGTCGTCTTTTAACCGATAAAGTAGATTTGAATAAAGTAGATTATGATGTGGATGTCCTTGTAATCGGAGGAGGCGGTGCCGGTGCTTCCGCAGCAATTGAAGCGCATGAAGCTGGCGCTGAGGTTATGATCGTTACCAAACTGCGTATCGGGGATGCAAATACCATGATGGCAGAAGGGGGAATTCAGGCAGCAGATAAAGAAAATGATTCACCGGTACAGCATTATTTAGATGCATTTGGAGGCGGACATTTTGCTGCAAGACCGGAACTGTTAAGACGTCTTGTTATGGAAGCTCCGGATGCAATTCACTGGTTGAATGATTTAGGAGTAATGTTCGATAAAGATGCCGAAGGAAATATGGTGACAACCCATGGTGGTGGAACATCCAGAAAGAGAATGCATGCCTGCAAGGATTATTCCGGTGCAGAAATCATGAGAACACTTCGTGACGAAGTATTAAATCGTCAGATTCCTGTTGTTGAATTTACTTCAGCGGTTGAGTTGATTAAAGATGAAAAAGGACAGATTGCAGGAGCTGTTCTTTTAAATATGGAAACAGGTGATTATCTGGTTGCAAAAGCAAAAACAGTTGTGATTGCAACTGGAGGAGCAGGTCGTCTGCATTATCAGAATTTCCCAACTTCAAACCATTATGGAGCAACTGCAGATGGTTTGATTTTAGGCTATCGTGCAGGAGCACCACTTCTTTATCAGGATACGATTCAGTATCATCCGACAGGAGTTGCCTATCCGGCTCAGATTTATGGAGCACTGGTGACAGAAAAAGTACGTTCTCTGGGAGCAATGCTTGTAAATGTAGATGGAGAAGCGTTTATGCATCCACTGGAAACCCGTGATGTATCTGCTGCTTCTATTATTCGTGAATGTACAGAACGTAAAAAAGGTGTAACGACTCCTCTTGGAAGCGGTGTATGGCTGGATACTCCAATGATTGAAAAACTTGGAGGAGAAGGAACAATTGAAAAACGAATTCCTGCAATGCTTCGTATGTACTTAAATTATGGCATTGATATGAGAAAACTGCCAATTCTGGTTTATCCGACCCTGCATTATCAAAATGGCGGACTTGAAATTGGCGGAGATGGATTTACAAAGGTAATTGACAATCTTTTAGTTGCGGGAGAAGCAGTTGGGGGAATCCATGGAAGAAACCGCCTGATGGGAAATTCCTTGCTTGATATCATTGTATTTGGAAGAAATGCAGGAAAAGCAGCTGCTGCAAAATCAAAAACCGTAGAGCTTGGAACCATGACTTTAGAACATGTGGAAAAATATGCAGAAGAATTGAAAGAAGCAGGCATTACATCAGAGGATGTATCTCCATTATTGCTTCCACATTATGCACGTCATGAGAGATAAGAAGAAAACAGAGTAGGAGTGGTAAAATGCGAGAAATCAATGTAAGCCAGATTACCGACGTAATCGAAAAACTTTGTATTGAGGCAAATGAACATCTTCCGGAAGACGTAAAGTGTGCAATTAAAAATTGTCGTGCCTGTGAAGATGGAGAGATTGCAAAAGGTGTTTTAGATAATATTATTGAAAATTTCGAAATTGCAGATAATGAATGTGTACCAATTTGTCAGGATACCGGTATGGCATGTGTCTTTTTAGAGATTGGTCAAGATGTACATATAGTAGGCGGAGACTTGAGTGATGCAGTAAATGAGGGAGTTCGCCGAGGTTATGACAAAGGTTATTTGAGAAAGTCGGTTGTTAAAGACCCTGTTCGTCGTGGAAATACAGGAGACAATACTCCTGCTATGATTTATACAGAAATTGTTCCGGGAGAACAGATTAAAATTACAGTAGGTCCAAAGGGATTTGGAAGTGAAAATATGAGTGCTATCCGTATGTTTAAACCGTCTCACGGACTCCAGGGAATTAAGGATTTTATTATTGAGACAGTAGAGACAGCCGGTCCAAATCCATGTCCGCCTATGGTCGTTGGAGTTGGAATTGGAGGAACTTTTGATAAAGCAGCTTTATTAGCAAAAAAAGCATTAATGCGCCCATTGGATTCTTCTAATCCAGACCCGTTTTATGCAGAGCTTGAAGATGAGATGCTTGAAAAAATCAATGAACTGGGAATTGGACCGCAGGGGTTTGGTGGAAAGACAACAGCAATTGGCTTGAACATTGAGACAATGCCGACTCATATTGCAGGTATGCCGTGTGCGATTAATATTAACTGTCATGTAACGCGTCATAAAACGGAGGTAATTTAAGATGGAAAGAAAAATCACGCTGCCTCTTACAGAGGAACTGGCTAAAACACTTCACAGCGGAGACCGTGTGCTTGTGACAGGAACAATTTATACATCAAGAGATGCGGGACATAAGAGAATGTGTGAGGCGCTGGCAAAAGGAGAGAAAATTCCATTTGACCCGAAAGATGCAACGATTTATTATGTAGGACCGACACCGGCTAAACCGGGACAGGTAATTGGTTCAGCCGGACCAACCACCAGTGGTCGAATGGATGCTTACGCACCAACTATGATGTCTGTCGGCGCAAGAGGAATGATTGGAAAAGGTGCACGTCTTCCAGAAGTAATTGATGCGATGAAAAAATATCATGGTGTTTATTTTGGAGCAATCGGAGGTGCAGGCGCACTTCTTGCAAAATGTATTAAAAAAGCAGAATTAATTGCATATGAAGATTTAGGAGCAGAGGCACTTAGAAAATTGTATGTAGAAGATATGCCGCTTGTCGTAATCATTGACAGCGAGGGGAACAATCTTTACGAAGAGGGCAGAGCAGCATATTTAAAACAGAAAAAAGAAACAAAATAAAAAAAGAAAACAGCTGGTTGTTTTATTTGACCTGGTTTTTCTATGTATTAAATATGATTGAAATCACAATCGATATGGTTCTATATTTTCGCAACGTGAAGCTAGATAAGGAAAGAGACGCAAATAAATAAAGAAGAAATCCGCAGGTACGAAAAGTGCCTGCGGATTTCTTTATAAATACAAAACAGTATTTATAAAAGAAAATATTTATTGTATAATTAACTTATACAAAATATGAGAAAGAAGGAGGCTGATATTATGAGAAAAAGTTTAAAGTCTGTATTTTTTTTAATTACCTTTGTGAGTTTATGTTTTCAAACTGGGTGCGGTACTCCAGTCGAAAAACAGGACAGTCAGCAAAATAATCAGGAAGAAGTCACACGTATGTGTTCATATTTAAATCAATCAAAAACAAAGATTCTGAAGACTCTTGATTTGTCAGAAGAAGATTTAGAAGTCCAAATTCCATTACTATATAAAGTTGATAAAACATTTAGCTTCAATGAAAACGAGTACTATCCTTGGTTAGAATTCTCTGATGATACAGAAGATGCCAAGTTAACTCAGTATGGATTTGAATTTTCAAAATTATCGGAAGAAGAGATATTATCTACAGCTCAAGAACTAGTACAGACTATTTCGGCAGAATTAGCTTTAGGAAATGTTCCTGCAACAAATACTTTCATGGATGCAAATCAAGCTACGGAATCTAACTCCAAAGGGATATCTGAAATTACTTATGAAGAATTGAAAAAGTGGGATACATATCAATTAACAGAAGTTTGGAATAAAGATGATTCTATGTATTTTAAAGTTGACATGAGTAAACTTTCTTTGCAAAATGAAAGTAGCACAATTCTTATAAGAATTGCATATCTTCCGAAAGGATATCCAGCCTTTGTGGGAGAAAAGTAAATGCAAATTTTAAAATGTAGTTTTTTATGTTAGTAAATGATGAACTTCGGATATCTTTTTCTTTTCTACATTATTAAAATCCGCAGGTACGAAAAGTGCCTGCGGATTTTGTATCATAATCCTTTTTAAAACTGGCTACAGATATCTTTTAGAATCTGAATAAATGCTCTTAAAATAGGAGAATTAAAAGAAGATTTATAATACAGTCCAAAGGAAATGACACTTTCATTTTCAAGAGGAATATAAGCTAAATCCTGCTGACACATAAAAGGGAGGTCAGGTAACAGGGCAAGTCCAATCCCGGCTTTTGCAAATGCCAGTGTACACTCTAAGTTTTCTCCAAAATAAATCTGAGAAGGAGAACGAGAAGCAAGGAGCTGTCCTTGAATATGGGCGATTGCTTCTGCGCAGCGGTCTGGTTCGCATAAAACAAGGGGTTCTTCATTTAAATCCTCTAGGGTAAGGCATTTTCTGTTAGCGAGGGGATGTTCTTTTGACAGGGCACAGGTAATTCCGCACTGGGCAAGTTCAACATAAGTGACAGAAGCAAGGTTGATTTTTTCATCTCGAAATCCTATCATGACATCAATCGCTTCTTCTTCGACCATATTTCTGAGAGCAGGAAAGGGAATCATGCGCAAATCAGGATGTAACATCGGAAACGTTTGATAAAGCTGTTTTAAAACCGGAGAAATTAAGTTTAATTCGGATGGGTTATGACATCCGATAGAAAAAGTCTGGATGTAATCCTGGTGATGTTCGGATAAACGTTTTTTGGCAAAGTGTGTTGCTTTTAAAATATTTTTGGCATAACCCAGGAAAGTTCTACCATCTGGAGTCAGTTCTACAATACGGGTAGTTCTTCGGACTAGTTTTGCTTGCAATTCATTTTCAAGAGAATTGATTTGATGGGTAATTGCCGGTTGAGTTACATGAAGCTGTTCCGCTGCTCTTGCAAAACTTAAGTTATCAGCGACTGCGAGAAAACATTCGAGCTGCATAGTATTCATAATAATAAAAATCCTTTCTGAAATATTAATAAAATTTTTTAATTAATAATAACAAAAATTAAATTTACTTTCTAGAGAAAATATGTAAAAATATAAAGGCTTATAAAATAAATTCGTGTGTTAGGAGGTAAAAAAATGCTGAAAACTTTATTGGCACAGGTGAAACAGTATAAAAAATCATCACTGTTGACGCCTTTGTTTGCAGCACTTGAAGTAGTAATGGAAGTATTAATTCCTTTTATTACTGCGATGATTATTGACCAGGGTATTGAGGCTGGAAATATGAAAAAAGTTGGACTATATGGAAGTATCATGTTGGTATTTGCCATGTTTAGTTTGTTGTTTGGTGTGCTTGCAGGAAAATATGCGGCAAATGCATCTTCGGGGCTGGCTTGTAATTTGAGGGACGCTATGTATGAAAATATACAGACATTTTCTTTCTCTAATATTGATAAATATAGTACAGCCGGTTTGGTTACCCGTATGACTACCGACGTAACCAATGTACAAAATGCTTACCAGATGATATTACGAATTGCGGTGAGAGCACCATTTACGCTGATTTGCAGTATGATTATGTGTTTTGTGATTAATGCAAAATTAAGTCTGATTTTTGTAATTGCGATTGTGGTACTGGGAGCTTTCATTATTGTAGTGGTAAAGACAACAATGAAAATCTTTGATATGGTATTTAAAAAATATGATGCGTTAAATGCCAGTGTCCAGGAAAATGTTTCTGCCATCCGTGTAGTAAAAGCGTTTGTAAGAGAAGACTATGAAAATAAAAAATTTATCACAGCGGCCGAAAATGTCTATAAACTGTTTGTAAAAGCAGAGGGGATTTTAGCCTTTAATGGTCCGGTTATGATGCTGGTGGTCTATTTTTGCATCATCTGTTTATCCTGGTTTGGAGCAAAATTCATTGTAGTTGGAAATATGACAACAGGGGAACTGACTTCTATGTTTAGTTACATCATGTCAATTTTAATGGCCCTTATGATGCTGTCCATGATTTTTGTTATGACAACACTTAGTATTGCAAGTGGAAAACGAATTGCGGAAGTATTAAATGATAAAGCAGATTTAGTCAATCCAGAAAATCCAATTATGGAAGTAAAAAATGGAAGTATTGATTTTAATCATGTGGAATTTACTTATAATGATGAAGCAGAAAAAGATACGTTAATTGACATTGATTTACATATTCATTCCGGAGAAACGGTTGGTATTATTGGAGGAACGGGATGTGGAAAATCAAGTCTGGTAAATTTAATCAGCCGTCTTTATGATGTAAATGCAGGTTCTGTATGTGTCGGTGGAAAAGATGTACGCGAATATGATTTGGAAGTATTAAGAAATCAGGTATCAGTTGTATTACAAAAAAATGTGCTGTTTTCCGGTACGATTTTAGAAAATCTGCGTTGGGGAAATGAAACTGCGACAAAAGAAGAATGTATTGAAGCATGTAAAAATGCATGTGCAGATGAATTTATTGAGCGTTTTCCAAATAAATATGAGACGTATATTGAACAGGGTGGAAGTAATGTATCCGGTGGTCAGAAACAGAGACTTTGTATTGCAAGAGCATTATTAAAGAAACCGAAGATTTTGATTTTAGATGATTCTACCAGTGCCGTTGATACTGCAACAGATGCGAAAATTCGTTCCGTCTTTGCAAAGAAAATTCCAGATACGACAAAAATTATTATTGCGCAGAGAATTTCAAGTGTGCAGGATGCAGACCGTATTTTAGTATTGGATGACGGAAAGATTAATGGATTTGATACACATGAAAATCTGTTAAAAACCAATGAGATTTATCAGGAAATTTATAATACGCAGGTAAAAGGTGGAGGAGATTTTGACCAGACAGGAGGTGCAAAATAATGGCAGGACAGGCAAGAGTAATGAGAGGCGGTCCAGGAGTGGCAGGTGGACCATTTGGAAAAAACGGTGCGCCGAATCCGACAAAAACATTAAAAAGAACGCTTGGATATATGCTGAAAAATTATAAGTTTCAGTTTCTTCTGGTCGTGATATGTATTATGATTACTGCATTTGCAACCTTAGAGGGAAGTTTATTTATGCAGTCTTTGATTGATGATTATATTGTACCGATGACAAAAGCAGAAACACCAGATTTTGTTCCTCTGATGCAGGCGCTTACCAAACTGGCTGGAATTTTTGCTGTTGGAGTGATTTCTTCTTTAGCATATAATAAAATCATGGTATATATTAGTCAGGGAACGATGAGAAATCTTCGTGTTGAATTGTTTACACACATGGAATCATTACCGATTAAATACTTTGATACCCATGCACATGGAGATATCATGTCTGTTTATACCAATGACGTAGATACCTTAAGACAGCTTATGGGACAAAGTATTCCACAGGTATTAAACTCGGCGGTTACGATTGTAATGACTTTTATCAGTATGATTGTACTCGATATCCCGCTTACAATTCTGACGCTCTTAATGGTAGGTGTTATGACAGTTGTATCGAAAAAACTGGCGGCAAAATCCGGAAAATACTTTGGGGAACAACAGATGAACCTTGGTAAGGTAAATGGCTACATCGAGGAAATGATGGATGGACAGAAAGTCGTAAAAGTATTCTGCCATGAAGAAAAAGCAATCGAAGAGTTTCAAAAATTAAATGAAGAACTCAGAAAGAGCGCAGATAACGCGAATACCTTTGCCAATATTATGATGCCGATTAATAATAATCTTGGTATTATCAGTTATGTCTTATGTTCTGCATTTGGTGCAATTCTGGCAATCAGTGGAATTTGCGGACTCAGCCTTGGTACTCTGGTTTCTTTTTTAACATTGAATAAAAGCTTTACCCAGCCAGTCACTCAAATCAGTCAGCAGATGAACAGTATTGTTATGGCAATGGCTGGTGCAGACCGTATCTTTCACTTATTAGATGCCGAGCCGGAAGTGGATGATGGATATGTAGAGCTTGTCAATGCAAAAGAACATGAGGACGGAACATTAGAAGAGACAAAAGAAAGAACGGGCGTCTGGGCATGGAAACATCCACATCAGGCAGACGGAACGATAACATATACCAAACTCGAAGGAGATGTTACATTTAATGATGTCGATTTTGGATATAATGAAGAAAAGATTGTACTTCATAATGTGAAATTATTTGCAACGCCTGGACAGAAAATTGCGTTTGTAGGAAGTACCGGAGCCGGAAAAACGACAATTACAAATCTGATTAACCGTTTTTATGATATTCAGGATGGTAAAATTCGCTATGATAACATTAACATCAATAAAATCAAAAAAGCAGATTTAAGACGTTCTCTTGGTATTGTGCTTCAGGATACTCACTTGTTTACCGGAACCGTTATGGATAATATCCGTTATGGTCGTCTGGATGCAACAGATGAAGAGTGTATTGCGGCAGCAAAACTGGCGAATGCAGACAGCTTTGTGCGCAGATTACCAGAAGGATATCAGACAGAGTTAAGTGGAGATGGCGGAAACTTAAGTCAGGGACAGCGTCAGCTTTTAGCGATTGCAAGAGCAGCAGTTGCAGACCCGCCGGTATTAATCTTAGATGAAGCAACCTCTTCAATTGATACCAGAACAGAGACATTGGTGCAGCAGGGGATGGACCGTCTGATGAAAGGAAGAACAACTTTTGTTATTGCACACCGTCTTTCTACGGTACGGAACTCAGATTGCATTATGGTACTAGAGCAGGGACGAATTATTGAGAGAGGTACACATGAACAGCTGATGGAAGAAAAAGGAAAATACTATCAGCTTTATACCGGAAATTTTGCAGAAGAGACAGCATAAAAAGTAAATGAGAAGAAGTTACTTGAACTTTTTAGTCCGGCTTGTTAAGATAAGCCAGAAAGAAGGTTTTTGTGGCTTCTTTTTTAAATTATAAATAACGTGGAGAAAGTTGGAATCAAAATGAATCAAAATGAAATCTGGATGATACAGGGTACAGACTATAAAGAAAATACCAAGCATTTGTTAGAAGCGGCAGATTTAGAAACAGAAATCAAGAAAAAAAATGGAGAAAATAAAAATTGTAAAATCGGAATTAAGCCCAATCTTGTCGCACCGAGTGAGGCCTCTTATGGTGGAACAACACATCCTGAGGTGGTAGAGGGAATTATTGAATATCTTCAGGAGAGAGGATATCAAAATTTAGTGATTTTAGAGGGTTCCTGGGTTGGTGATAAAACAGAAGAATCTTTTGAGGTATGCGGATATCAGAAACTTTCTGAAAAATATCAGGTACCGCTTGCAGATATGCAGAAAGACAGCAGTTCTCTTTGCGATTGTAAAGGAATGGAACTTCTGATTTGTGATACAGCTTTAAAATTAGATTTTCTGATTAATGTACCAGTCTTAAAAGGACACTGTCAGACGAAGCTGACCTGTGCGCTTAAGAATTTAAAGGGGTTAATTCCAAATAAGGAAAAACGTCATTTTCACACAATGGGTCTGCATGAGCCGATTGCACACTTGAATGCGTATCTTCAGCAGGATTTTATTGTAGTCGATAATATCTGCGGAGATTTGGATTTTGAAGATGGCGGAAATCCGGTTGTGATGAATCGAATTTTGGCGGTAACAGATCCTGTTTTATGTGACGCTTATGTGTGTCGTTTTTTGAATTATGAGATAAAAGAAGTGCCATATATTTTAATGGCAGAAAAACTTGGAGTTGGCAGTGCGGATATTGAACATGCAGTGATAAAAAGTTGTGGAACTCAAACACCAACAGATGCGGCGATTTTAGAAGTAAGAAAGAGAAAAATTGTAGAACTTTTAGATGCGGTAGAAGAGGTAGAATCCTGCAGTGCCTGCTATGGATATCTGATGCCGGCATTAGACCGTTTAAAAGAAGAGGGACTTCTTAAAAAATTAGATACAAAAATTGCAATCGGACAGGGATTCCGAGGAAAAAGCGGAACGCTTGGAATCGGAAACTGTACCGCAAAATTTGCATGTCACTTAAAAGGATGTCCCCCTACAGAAACAGAGATTTATGAATTTTTAAAAACCTATCTCACAGATATTTGAGTTAAACTTACCGTCCAAAATCAGAAATAAATTTGCATCCTGTATGCGCTTTGATACTTTCTAAAAGAATTTCCTCTGTTCTTTGCGCCTCAGCTTTTGTAAGCTGGGGTGCATCTTTTAATGCATATTCAAAACCAAGATTCTCATATTTCACACATCCTATCCTATGATAAGGAAGTACTTCTATGGCCTTTATATTATGAAGGGTTGAAAGAAATTCTCCCAGTTTTATTAAAAAATTTTTTTATAAGTGATTTCAGGAACAACCACATGACATATCCAATAGAACCAAATCCGTAACAGAAAGCAGTTGGTTAATCCAAGTTCATGTACATAAGAAGCAGGTGTGTAAATCCGCTTCCGTCTGCTGATGACGGAAATCTGCCAGGACTGGGCTGAAAACGCCCAAACTCATCCATTACGTCATCTCCAAACGGAATGTACTGAAATTCTTTGCGTTTTGTTCCGGCATCATTGGAATACCATTCAATTGTTTTATTCTTTGCGCCGGCATCATTTGCATGACATGCCCAGTCAATCTTTCCACCTTCACACATCATAAAGAATCCGGTGTCATTATCCAATACTTCAATACCCTTTTGTACATAGTCAGATAATGCCCATTCTCCATCTGCACGATCCATATCATAATCCATAGCGTCGGAATCTGCCAGATGCTCATCCATCAGAATAACCATTCCATCTTCAGCCGTAACCGCTTCTGCATCAGCCTGAGCAAGCATACCCTTCATCATACTCTTAATTCTCATAATCGTTTCTCCTTTCTGAAACATGTTTTGTTTTTCCTCTGCTTCACTATACAATACCGTTGTAAAAACCAATGTCCAAAGTAGGAAAAATTTGAGTAAATTCCGACACTTATTTTATGCAGTTCTATCTTTATGAGATTTCATCAACATCATAATAC
>ERZ773162.1393-NODE-1393-length-19518-cov-3.822175_pt1 | contig 19518 bp, 20 predicted proteins | sample MGYA00511113_ERZ773162 | MGnify/ENA primary metagenome ERZ773162 (study PRJEB29015, sample SAMEA2737807) | human gut metagenome | biome: human gut; feature: human-associated habitat; material: faeces | place: China | collected 2012 ... | reverse complement strand
AAGAAAGAACTGGAAGCGGACCCTGACACCATGTTCTATCTTGCCACTGATGACAAGCAGGAAGAAGCTGCTCTGCGAGAAGTATTTCCGGATCGTATCCTCTCTAACGAAGACCGGTGTCTGCGTCGAGACAGTGTAGACGGCATGCATGATGCTTTACTTGATCTTTACTGTCTGGCTTCCACCAGAAAGATCATCGGAAGTTATTTCAGTTCATTCACGGATATTGCTGCAGATATGCATAAGATTCCAAAAGTGATTGCAGGAGAATAATCCTAAGCGGTACGCCGCCTGGCGCACGCATAACATAAAAAAGACATTGACCAGACGGCCAATGTCTTTTTTGTCATATGTAAGATAATCCTTACTGAGCAGTAGTCTCCTCAGCCTCGGTATCCTCGGTAGCAGTCTCGTCTGCAGCAGCCTCGGTATTCTCCTCAGCAGTTGCATCCTCTTCAGTTGCTTCCTCTGCAGTTGCTTCTTCCTCGGTAGCTTCCTCTGCGGTAGCATCCTCTTCTGTTGCTTCCTCAGTTGCCTCAGCGTCAGTAGCCTCCTCGGTTACTTCCTCAGTTGCCTCGGTAGTAGTCTCAGCTGCAGCATCTTTAGAACCGCAACCAGTCATAGCGAATGCAGTCAGCATTCCAACACAACATAATACAAGCCATTTGTTTTTCATAATAATCTTCCTCCTCGTTGGCTTCTTTTTTTGGTACGAGAAAGAGAATACAACGAATTTGTGTCCATTCTGTGAACAAATTATTAAGAAAATATTATAAAAAACCTAAGAATTAAAACTCAAAGACTGCAGTTCCGTATGCTGACAGCGGATATTCTACGTAATATTTCTGATTATCACAGCTTCCTTTCTTTGCATCGTACACTTTTGCACGCTTGCGTCCGCTGCCGCCATATTCCTCTGCATCAGAGTCCAGAACCAGCTCATATTTCTTCTTTTTCGGCACACCCACCCGGTAATCCGGTCGCTCCATAGGTGTAAAGTTCATGACAAACAACAGGTTCTTTCGCTTGGTCTTACTGTAACGGACAAAGCTGAAGATGCTTCGATAACTGTCATCCGCATTGATCCACTGGAAACCATCCCAACTGTCATCCAGCTCATAGAGACAGCGATATTTTTTATATAACTGAAGCAGTGCCCGTACATAATTCTGCATATGTAGATGCCTGTCCTCTTTTAACAGGAACCAGTCCAACTCTCTCGCCTCACTCCACTCCTGGAGTTGCGCAAACTCATTTCCCATGAACAAAAGCTTCTTGCCCGGATGACCGAACATAAAAGTATAGCCTGCCTTCAGATTTGCAAATTTATCATCCAAATAACCTGGCATCTTATTCAGCATGGAGCATTTCAGATGCACTACCTCATCATGGGACAACACCAGAATATAATTCTCACTGTAAGCGTAGCTCATGGCAAAAGTCATCTTGTTATGGTTATCTTTTCGGAAATATGGATCCAGCTTCATATACTCCAGGAAATCATTCATCCAGCCCATATTCCACTTAAAGGTAAAGCCCAGCCCGCCATCATCCACATCTTTGGTCACACCCGGCCATGCGGTAGACTCCTCCGCAATGATCATGGAGCCGTCTCCCCGGCCATGAACGATGGAATTCAGGTGCTTGAAGAACCAGACAGCATCCAGGTTTTCATTTCCGCCATACTTGTTCGGAAGCCACTGTCCGTCCTGCTTTCCATAGTCAAGATACAACATGGAAGCAACCGCATCTACACGCAGCCCATCAACATGATACTCTCCCAGCCAGAACAGGGCGTTGGCAATGAGAAAATTTCTCACCTCTGATTTTTCATAGTTAAAGATCTTGGTTCCCCAGTCCGGATGCTCGCCTCTTCTGCTGTCCGGATGCTCATACAGTGCTTCCCCGTCAAAGTTGGCAAGTCCATGGGCATCCCGCGGAAAATGAGCCGGTACCCAGTCCAGGATTACACCAATATTATGCTTATGAAAATAGTCGATCATGTACTGAAAATCTTCCGGCGTTCCATAACGGGAGGTCGGTGCAAAATAGCCTGTCACCTGATAACCCCAGGATCCGTCAAACGGATGCTCTGCGATTCCCATCAGTTCGATGTGGGTGTATCCCATTTTCTTAATATATTCTGTCAGCTCTGCTGCCAGTTCCCGATAATTATAGAATCCATCCTCGTCCTCCTCATGAGGATGGCGCTTCCAGGAACCTGGATGAACCTCATAAATAGACATGGGAGATTCTGCTGCATTCCAGCCCGCACGCTTTGTCATCCAGCGGTCATCATGCCAGGTAAATCCACTGATATCCGCCACACGGGAAGCCGTTCCCGGACGCTTTTCCGCATAAAAAGCAAATGGATCTGCCTTGTAAAGATAATCCCCTTTTTCCGTCTCGATCAGATATTTATACATACAGCCTTCTTCCAGACCAGGTACAAATACCTCATAGATTCCCAGCGGTTCCAGTCGGTTCATCCGATATCCGTCACTGCCCCAGCAGTTAAATTCGCCAACCACCCGCACGCCTTTTGCATGAGGCGCCCAGACTGCAAAATACACACCTTTTTCACCTTCATACTCAGTCAGATGTGCACCCAGCTTTTTATAGATCTCATAATGGGTTCCCTGTCCAAACAGATACTGATCCATCTCTGTGATCATACACCAGGGTCTTTCTTCTTTCTTTTCCATATGCCTTCCCCTTTTACCGGAAACCGCAAATTAGTCCGGTTTTCTGTAATGATAGTGCTATTTTATCACATTCTGCTGTATATTCCCATAGTATTTCAAAAATTTCTAGTTATTTTCACCAAGTTCATTTTGTTCACACCTGAATTTTTCTCTTTTTCAAAAAAAACGACAGCTATCTGCATCGATAGCTGTCGATTCCTTATTACCTCTCAATCAGGAAAGCTTTAAGATTCCCTGCTCAATTTTCTCCATTCGTCCAAGATCCATCTCAATATCCGTACTTCTGCGGGCACCTTTTACAAGGATCTTATTATCTTTCATGCTGCCGGAGCATAGCAGATATCCATTCTGGAACTCTGCCAGCGCTGTATTTTCATATTCTTCATCAGTCAGCGGGACCAGATGCACGGAAAGATCAAATGCTGCAGCAGCCTCTTTTGCTTTGTGCTCACAGCCTTTTTTATATGCCAGAAACAGTTCTTCTCCGTCTGACAGACAGTCAAGCACCATCACCGGCTGATTCTGTACCTGTGTAGCAAATTCAAAGAATCCAGCATTGTTCATGATGCCATGATCCAGAAATGCATAGCATCCTTTCCCGGACTGTTCTGCACAATCATAGAGAATCGCTACCGATCCACTGTTCCGATTCATGTTCATACGGTTATCCGGCTTTTTCATCCAACGTAAAATCAGATACACTGCAATCAGATCAAGCAGTACAACACCAATCTTCATTCCCAGCCCATAAGTCATAAAGTCCTTACTGACAAACACAGCTCCTGCCGCCACCAGCAGGCTTAAGATAGAATAAATTGCCACATTGAGCATCTCCTGATGGAAATTATGCTTTCCATCCAGCGGCATATACGTATATGCCGGATTCAACATCTTAGTCCCTGTATCATAGGCTGCTGCAAAGATCCAGCCGCCTCCGATCCTTCCGGACACCAGATGGCGTCCTTCACCACTCTCCTGGTTCTTCTGGAAGATCTGTAAGGTTCTCCCTGCTTCCTGAAGCTTTCCAGCCAGACGGTTCACAAACAGATACTTATCTCTCTTACTTCTTCTTGTAGAAAAATGAACTCCTACTTCCTCTACTTTTTCTTTTATCATCGATATCCTCCGGTATTAGTTGCCAAAGCTGGCATAATCCTTTGCCTGATACGGTATCGTCTGAAAATACAGCCTGATTCCATGACTCTGGATCTCACGCACCGCATCGATCTGTTCTTTGTTAAAATAGGAAGAAAGCTTCTTTTTTCCTACGATTTCTACGGTTGGATAGGGCAGCTGGATCTCTTCTACCCAAAATCCCAGTTCCACACATTTTCTGGCAGTCTCCAGATCCTTGAAGATCACCAGCACTCTGTAGGCCTTGGGGCCTTCATTCAATTCAAGGAACTCCATCAGTTCCTCTTCCTTCAGGATCTTAACTTTCATCGTCCTGGGAAGACACAGCTGCAGTACGCTTGCTGTAAACGGATCATTTTTGTATTCTGATCCTACCACTGCCACATAATCAACCCTGATAAATGGATCCCAGTTCAATGTTACGGTCGCATGAAGCAGCCTTTTATCTATTCGTGCTAAAGAAACTTTTTTACTCATATATCTTCACCTACCTGTTGTCTCTTCTGATATTCTTTCATCATGGAAGCTATGAGTATAAACAAAAATCCACCTTTGAAATCTCCTCTGATGTCGATCTGAAATGTTTCCTCATATTTTTTTAACTTATAGATCAGGGTGTTTTTGTGGAGGAACAGACTTTCTGCCGCCTGAGAAATATTGAAATTATTCTCATACAGAGCATCTGCGATCCGTACCAGCTCTTTGATATCCAGTCCTTTGCTGTTACTTCCGTAATAATATCCAAAGATCCCTTTAATATCCTGGATCCCGATCTTTGACTGAAAATATGGATACAGGTAATCAAAGAAGAAGACAGCTTCTCCCTTTTTTCTTTTTACATTATCCCTGAGCCACAGGCAGTGGTTATAACTTTCTTTATAATTTTTCAACTTACGCTGAATGGAGCCTATCCAGCAGGTATCTCCGGACAGCTCCATTCCCTGAAGTATCTTCAGAAATTTTTTTACCTGCTCTCTGATTTCCTCCTGTCCCACTTCATCCGGGACTGCATAGAAGAATGTAATTATTCAAAAGTGAGCACAGAAGCGTATCCCCTTCGGGAAGCATCTTAATCCGGGATACTTTTCTGCTGTCGAATCCTTTCTCACTGTACAGGCAGATTGCCACCCGGCTTCGGGTTCTGTCAAATCCGATCTGATCTGCAAGCTGAAGAATCTGATCTGTGTCAAACAGATCATTATCCAACAACAGCTTCATAAGCTGGTCGTCATCTGTGGATGTGGACTTCATCATATTCTGGGTGATCTCATAGGTAAGTCGGATAGATAGGGAATCATTGATCAGATTCCCCATCATTTCCAGATTCTCATCCTTACCATACAGCCAGAGCCAGCCATAATCCACATTTTTGACCCGGATACGGTAAAACAGATTATTACTGTCCGGTGCATCTACATTCTGCACGGAACCGATCAGGTTCTCATCACTGCAGGCCGTTACCTTTCCGTCCCCGTTCAACAGTCCGATCGTGTAATTTCTGTTTTCCTGTACTACTTTAATAAATTCCTGAAAAACACTGTCAATTATCATGTTTTGCCCTCTGTACGGGCGTCGGTCTTAAATCGATTCTTAATCCTTATACCTGCTTATTGGTATGCACACCGCTCTCTTTAAGCGTGTCAATGCACTCCTCAGCCAGTTTATCGGTATCGATCTCACTGTCCTCCATGCTCAGAGTCTTTACATAAAGATCTATGAGCATAGGCAGGTTTACACCACTTACGATATCGTAATTATACTTTTTGCTCAGTACAGTCAGTACGTTGCATGGGGTTCCTCCGAACAGGTCTACCAGTACTACATACGGTTTTTCTGTGGTGGAAAGCACTTCCTCTGCATTCTTCATGAAATCCTCAAAGGACATCTCCGGAAGCAGAGACAGTGTCCGAACGCCTTCCATCTTTCCAGTTATCAGTTCTGCTGATTTTACAAGTTCCTCGCCGAAATGACCATGTGTTCCAACGATAATATTTAATTTTGCCATATCTTTCCTCCAAAATCAATAGGTATTAGCCAAGAAGCTGTTTCATTACGATGTCTGAAGACATCTCGCAGGTTCTTCTCTCAGACTCTTTACAACGTGCAGCAGTATGCGGAGTCAGAAGGAAGTTGTCAAGTGCTACCAGTTTATCATCTGCCTTAGGCGGCTCAGAGCTGTATACATCGAAGCATGCAGAACGGATCTTGTGCTCAGACAGTGCAACATACAGTGCTTCCTCATTTACGATTCCGCCTCTTGCTGCATTGATCAGGCAGGCGTCATCTTTCATCATCTCAAACTCTTTGGTAGAGATCATATCTTTGGTAGAATCAAGCAGCGGCACATGAAGGGAAATATAATCGCTGGTGCGGATGATCTCCTCCTGAGAAGCTTTTGTTACATTATACTGTGCAGCAACTTCATCAGAGATCTCGAATACATCATAAGCAAGTACATGCATGCCAAGTCCGTTTGCGAACTCTGCCAGATGTTTTCCAATCTGTCCGAACCCGATGATACCAAGAGTCTTTCCATTGAGCTCTCTTCCGGTCGGTTTGTTCCATCCGCCGTTCTTTACGTCACGAACAGTGGTGTACAGGTTTTTGGATTCCATGAACATCATGGCGATTACATGCTCAGCAACAGATTTGGAGTTAGAACCAACGGTTCTTCCTACATAAATACCTCTCTCTTTTGCATATTCCAGATCAATGTTATCTGTACCAACACCAAACTTGCATACAACTTTCAGATTCGGGCACTGCTCCATCATTGCTTTATCCATAACATCAACACCGACGATGATACCATCTGCATCTTTTGCCAGCTCCAGGAACTGCTCCGGAGTATACTGTTTTCCAGTATCATTATAATGAACGGTTACTCCTTTTGCTTCCATCTCTTTTACAATATCAGTTCCGTAATTTGCAAATCCTCTTGGTGTAATTAAAACCTTCATGTCTATTCTCCTCTTTTCTTTTTCAAAGAAAGAGGGCGATCTTGCAGATACTGCAGGATCCCCCTCTCCATATCCGCTAACGATTAAATAATTCCAAAGAATGTTAATGCGATTGCAATCACCATTGTGTAGCAGATCAGTCTTAAATATTTAGGTCCGCGTTTTGTAATATACAGGTACATACCCATTACTACGCAGAACGGAAGCAGTTTCGGAAGAATACCATCCAGTGTATCCTGAAGAGCTACCATCTGAGAGTTGCTCTCGTACTGGATGATCGTACTCACTTTAACATACGATGCTGACAGACAACCAATCATGAACAATCCGACGATACTTGCAATGTCGATAACTTTCTTGATGGTGCCAGAGTGCAGGATCTCGATAACTGCGTTTCTACCCATCTTATAACCTTTCTGGAACAGGAACCAGGACCAGCCATAGGACCATGCCAGATAGATAAGACCAGGCATAAATGCTGCCAGTACAGAACCTTCCAGAGCCATCGGAACAAAGATTGCCAGCGGGATCGTAGCTACAATACCCTGGTCAACACTGTCACCAATACCAGCCAGAGGTCCCATCAGACCAAGTTTCAGAGACTGGATTACGTCCGGGGAGACATCCTCGCCGTTTGCTTTCTGCTCCTCAAGGGAAATGGTAATACCATGGATAATGCTGCCCCAGTCACAGTTCGTATTGAACATGGAGTGGTGGCGTCTCATTGCATCCTGAAGCCCATCAGGATCATCTTTGTAAAGCTTTCTTAAGATCTTATTCATTGAATATCCGAAAGCCAGTGCCTGCATACGGTCGAAGCTGACCGGTACCTCTACTGCCAGACACCATTTGAACCATGCTTTAAGCAGGTCAAGCTTTGTAAGAACAGAGCTCTTTACTTCATTTTTTACTTCGCTCATGCGTCAACCTCCTGTGAATCCTCCTGAACGAACAGAGATACGATCAGGGCTAAGCAAACTGCAATAACTGCTCCGGTCAGCATGGAGAATCCTAAGATTGCATACAGGAAGAATCCAAGCACAAAGAACGGAAGGTATTTCTGTTTACCCATAACCACAAGTGTCAGTGCAAAGCCAAGTGCCGGAAGCATATTACCTGCGTTTGCAAGACCATTCATAAGCCACTGAGGAATGATGCTGATGAAGGACTGAACTACGCTGGTTCCCAGCCAGGTTGCGATAAATACCGGTGTGAAGTAAAGTACACCGTTAGTAAGCCACGGAAGTACGAAACAGTATTTGGAAAGTTTGTCATACTCTTTTTTCTCGATACAAGCATCTGCTCTGGTGCAGAAGAAAGTATTGATGGTACGTCTTACGTTGTTGATCAGGACACCCAGTACTCCAAACGGTACTGCAAGTGCTACTGCTGCGCTGGCGTCCATACCGCCTGCGATGGCTGCCGGAATTGCGATACATGCTGCAAGACCCTGGTCACTCGGGATGTTTCCTCCTGCCTCAATACCGCCCATGTACATCAGCTGGATCGTAGCTCCATAAAGAAGTCCTGCCTGTACATCTCCGAATACAAGACCGATAAATACACCAAGTACTACCGGCTTACGGAATGCAAATGAGAAAAAGTACTGTGCTCTACCCATTGAGATCCAATAGAGCAGACCGACTAAAGCCGCTTTAACTATCATGAATAAGTCTCCCCCTTTTTATTTATTACTTTTTGGTCGATTACAGTTTTGCAACTGCTTTGTCCAGTGTCTCACTCGGATAATCCGGTGTTGTCTGGAAATAAATGTTGATGCCGTCTTTCTGAAGATCCAGAAGCAGATCTGCGTCTGTACGGTCAAGTGTGATAGCGTTGTTTACCGGTTTTCTGCCCGGACCTCCGCCAAGTCCACCGATCTGAACCTCTTCCAGTTTCAGTCCGGCTTTGCAAGCTGCATGTAACTCCTGTACGTTTTTGAACAGAACCATTACACGATTCTTGTCAAATGCACCTTCCTGCTGCTGCTGTACTGCAGTCGGGATGTCAAGGATCTTGATTTTCACACCCTTTGGTGCTGCCATCTTGAACACATCCTGCATGAATGCATCTTTGCTTAATGTGGTGTCAATTGTTACGATCTCATTGATCTGGCACTGGGTCAGCCATCTGGTGATAACCTGTCCATGGATCAATCTGAAATCTACTCTTGTTAATGCGATACTCATAATTGGTTCACCTCCTGACACTAATATTATGGCTTTTTTGTTCAATTTACAATATTCGACACAGCCAAAGAATAGTGATTTTTTTGTGCGTTTGTACAAATCATATGTTTTATAGCACATATTTCTTGTGTCTTTGAACAGTTTAACGACTTTTCCAGGCCTGCCTGCACAAAAAGACGGCCTGTACCAGTGGTACAGACCGTCTTTTTGTGTGTTTTATTTTATATCTTTATTCACCAAGATATGCTTTTTTCACAGATTCATCATTCAGAAGTTCGCTTGCCTTGCCTTCCAGCACAATTTTACCAGTCTCGAGGACATAACCGCGGTCTGCAATGGAAAGTGCTTTCTTCGCATTCTGCTCAACCAGCAGTACGGTGGTTCCACCGGCACTGACCTTCTGGATAATGTCAAAGATCTCATTTACGAAGATCGGGGATAGACCCATAGATGGCTCATCCATCAGAATAATCCGCGGTTTTGACATCAGTGCACGTCCCATAGCCAGCATCTGCTGCTCGCCGCCGGAGAGAGTTCCTGCCGGCTGGTTCTTACGCTCTTCCAGACGTGGGAAACGGCTGTATACCATCTCCAGAGTCTCTCTGATCTCGTCTTTATCTTTTCTTGTATAAGCACCAAGCTTCAGATTCTGCAGAACACTTAAGGACGGAAATACACGTCTGCCTTCCGGTACGTGTGCCATTCCCAGTTCCACAATCTTGTGTGCCGGAATCTTTGTAATCTCCGTTCCCTCAAAAGTTACGCTTCCATGCTTCGGTGTCAGTAATCCGGATACTGTATGAAGAGTGGTAGTCTTGCCGGCACCGTTGGCACCGATCAGAGCGATAACTTCTCCTTCATTTACCTGAAAGGAAATTCCTTTGAGTGCCTGGATCATTCCATAATAGACTTCCAGGTCTTTTACTTCAAGCATTGCCATTTGTCTTTCCTCCTCTACTCACCCAGATATGCCTTGACTACCTCAGGATTCCGAAGAACATCAGAGGTCTCGCCACAGGCAAGCACCTGACCAAAGTTCAGAACCGTCAGTTTTTCACAGATACCGGATACCAGCTTCATATCATGCTCGATCAGAAGGATCGTCATATGGAAATTATCTCTCACAAAATGGATGGTCTCCATCAATTCCTTTGTCTCGTTGGGGTTCATACCGGCTGCCGGCTCATCCAGAAGCAAAAGTTTTGGATTGGTTGCCAGTGCTCTGGCGATCTCCAGCTTTCTCTGTTTACCATAGGGAAGGTTGGATGCTTTATAATCAGCCTCTCCATCCAGTTCAAATACCTTCAGAAGCTCCATAGCCTTTTCATTCATGGCTTTTTCTGCCTGATGATACCGGGGCAGACGAAGGATTCCGGTCAGAGTGGAATACTCATATTCTTTCTGATTGTGCAGACCTGCCTTTACATTATCAAGTACAGACAGATCAGAGAACAGACGGATATTCTGGAAGGTTCTCGCAATACCTTCTTTGTTGATCTCAATGGTGCTCTTTCCGGTGATATCCTCACCGTCCAAGAAAATCTTGCCATCGGTCGGCTTATAGACACCGGTCAGCATATTGAATACCGTAGTCTTACCAGCTCCGTTTGGCCCGATCAGACCGTAAAGCTGTCCCTGTTCAATGGACAGATTGAAATCGTCTACTGCACGCAGACCTCCAAAAGAAATACCAAGGTTTTTTACTTCAAGCATTGCCATGATTACTGTACCTCCTTCTCTTTCTTCTTGAAGATGCTGAGGGTTCCCAGTTTTTCACGAAATGCGATTCCGCCCGGGCTCCATACCAGGATCATAGTCACAATCAGAACCACTGCATAGATCAGCATACGATAGTCACTCAGGAAACGCAGCAGTTCCGGAAGCAATGTCAGTACCACGGCTGCAATGATGGATCCGCGGATATTTCCGATTCCACCCAGTACCACAAATACAAGAACCGTAATGGACATGTTGTATCCGAAGTTCTTTGGCAGTGCAGTCAGCGTAGACAGATTGTGTGCATACAGGACACCTGCGGCTCCTGCCAGTGCTGCAGAAATACTGAATGCAAGGATCTTATATTTGGTGATGTTGATTCCGATAGATTCTGCTGCAATCCGATTGTCACGAATCGACATGATCGCACGTCCTGCTCTGGAATGGATCAGGTTCAGTACAATAAATAACGTAATTAGCAGCAGAATGATTCCCAGTGTAAAGTTGGAATCTGTCGGTGCACCGGTGATACCCTGTGCTCCTTTAATGATTACTTCCCCATCAGGCTCCATATTCAAAGCCATGATATCTTTCATGGAAAAATGAAATCCTGCGCTGTCTCTTCCAAGATAAATAACATTGACCAGGTTCTTAATGATCTCACCAAATGCCAGGGTTACGATTGCCAGATAGTCGCCTCTCAGACGAAGAACTGGAATACCGATCAGCACACCGCAGATGCCTGCACATACAACACCTACCAGCAGAGCCAGAAGAAAACGGACCGTCGGAACTGTGATCGTATGCATCATACATTTGGTAAATACTGCACTGGTAAATGCACCCACACACATAAATCCTGCATGGCCAAGGCTTAACTCTCCTAAGATACCTACGGTCAGATTCAGAGATACTGCGAGAATCGCATATACGCACAACGGAACCAGAAGTCCTTTTAACAGGCTGGTCATGTGACCAGTTTTCATAAAGATCTCAGCCACTACATAAGCCAGTACGACCAGACCATATGTAATCAGACTGCTTTTTGTTGTCTTTGACATATTTTTCATCGTTTGCAGCCTCCCTTATACCTTTTCCTGGATCTGCTTTCCAAGCAGTCCGGTTGGTTTTACTACCAGTACCACGATCAGCACTGCGAATACGATGGCATCTGCCAGCTGGGAGGAAATATATGCCTTACCCAGAATCTCAATGATTCCAAGCAGAATACCTCCGATAAAAGCTCCTGGAATGGATCCGATACCACCGAAGACTGCTGCCACGAATGCTTTGATACCTGGCATAGATCCCGTGTACGGTGTCAGGGACGGGTAAGCGGAGCAGAGCAGAACACCTGCGATGGCTGCCAGTCCGGAACCGATCGCAAAGGTAAGCGCGATGGTCGCATTCACATTGATTCCCATCAGCTGTGCTGCACCGTCATCCTCTGATACCGCCAGCATAGCATGACCTGCCTTGGAATATTTCATAAATGCCATGAGTCCGATCATGATGATCACACAGGCTATCACTGTCACAATCGTTACAACTGTAACTGACAGACCTTCTGCCAGCTGGACAGACGCATTTCCAACCACAGACGTGAAGGATTTGGTATTGGCACCAAAAAGCAGAAGCGCTACGTTCTGCAGGAAATAGCTTGCACCGATGGCTGTGATCAGTACTGCCAGTTTGGATGCATGACGGAGCGGCTTGTATGCCACTCGTTCAATCACCATACCAAGGATAGTGCAGACGATCACAGACAGCACGATTGCTACTGGAACCGGCAGCCCCATACTGTTAATGGCAAGGAATGCCACATAGCTTCCAACCATGATGATGTCACCATGAGCGAAGTTCAGCATCTTGGCAATTCCATATACCATGGTATATCCCAGTGCAATGATCGCATACACACTGCCAAGGCTGATGCCGTTTAATATGTAGGATACGAAACTCATACTTATTCAACTCCTCTTAATAGTTATTGTGTTTACAGTGGATCTGCCCAACTGTAAAAAATACAGAGACGCCCTTTATCAGAACGTCTCTGTTCTAATCGGCTATTAAGCCGCAACTGTCATGCAGTTCACATTACATAGCGGTGTAAGCACCATCTACGATCTTCATAGCCTTCGGTGCCTTAGCCGGCTCACCGTCAGCGCTCCAGGTCATTCCCTCACCGGTCAGACCATCAAAGGTGATCTCAGTCATAGCAGTCTTCATAGCTTCGCAGATATCAGATACGCTCATATCCGGAGTAACACCAGCTTTTTCTGCAGCTTCTTTGATGATTAACATTGCATCATATGTATCTGCTGCAAACTGGTTCGGAGTGTCATTGAATTTCTCTTTGTATTCACTTACAAATGCCTGAGTCTTCTCATCCTGAGCATCTGCTACGAACGGAGTCAGGAGCATCAGATCCTCAGCAAGAGAGGTATCGAAGTTCTCAACACCAAGGATACCGTCCATACCGTCGCATCCGAAAAACATCGGATCATAACCCATGGTATTTGCCTGAGTCAGGATGATGGAAGCCTCGGTGTAGTAGATCGGCAGGAATACAAGCTCAGCGCCTGCTTCTTTTGCTTTCTGAAGCTGTACGGAGAAATCAGTCTTGCTGTCCTCGGTAAATGCCTCAGCAGCTACGACCTCAAATCCCTGGTTTGCAGCTTCTGTTGCAAATGTCTGATAAATACCGCTGGAATATACATCAGAGCTGTTGTAGATAACAGCCACTTTGTTTGCCAGCTTGTTCTCTCCAATATACTGTGCAGATGCAGTTCCCTGGTTCGGGTCAGAGAAGCATACACGGAATGCATTTGCCGGTGCAATACTCTCTACAGCAGATCCTGACGGAGTCAGCTGGAACATATTGTCCTCTTCTGTCTTAGCAGATACTGCAGTACACGGTGTAGAGGTTACAGTACCCATGAGCATCTGCATACCCCAGTCTTTCAGTGTATTGTAAGCGTTTACAGATTTCTCTGCATCATGCTCATCATCCTCAAAACGGAACTCAACCTGATATCCGTTGATTCCACCATCAGCGTTGATCTTATCAACAGCCATCTGTGCTGCATTCATAACAGCCTGGCCATAGATTGCAGCTCCTCCGGTGATCGGTCCGATTCCACCAATCTTAAAGGTTGCTCCATCAGCTGCTGCTTCAGTGCTCTGTGCGCTGTCAGCAGTGCTGCTTGAAGAATCGCTGCTGCTTCCGCATCCAACTGCAGAAACTGCAAGTACAGCTGCAAGTGCAAGACTTACTAATTTTTTCATAATAGTTTCCTCCTCAAATAAAAAATAACCGATACATGAAATTATGTATCGGTTATCATGATAAGGTTTCAATTATCGTTTGTCAAATTTTTTTTGCTTAAATGAAAAGTTTTCGTGTTACCAGTATCTGCGGATACAACTGATACTTCTGTAATACATGTTGCTGACTTTAATACCAGTTTTGGCAGTACTTGCATGTACGATCTGATTATTACCAATGTAGATTCCTACATGACCATAATAGCAGACCACATCACCCGGCAGCTTGTCTGCATCGCTGACGGCTCTTCCTGCTCCCGCCAGTGCACCGGACTGTCTCGGGGTAGAGATGCCAAAATGTGCATGGATCAGATTCACAAAACCTGAACAGTCCGTACCATTAGTCAGACTATTGCCGCCGCTCACATACGGATAACCTACAAACTGCAATCCATAAGACGCAATAGCCGCACCTGTCCCGCTGCCTCCGGAAACTGTTGCCGTAGTTCCTGTTGGCTTGGAAGATCCTGAGGAAGAGGAACTGCCGCTATTGCTGCCCTTGGATGATGCACTGGCTGCTGCCCTTGCCGCTGCTGCTTCCTGTTGCTGCAACTTCTTGATCTGGGCATTCTGCTCCTTGATCTTCTTCTGATATTCACTGGCCTTCGCCTTCGCCGTACTTAACTGACTGTCAAAATCTGCAATCTCACTTTTCTTCTGTGCGATCACAGACTCCAGATTCGCTTTTTCTTCCTCCAACTGAGCTTCCATCTCCTGAAGCTCTTCCTTCTCTTCTGCCAGCTGCTGCTGAAGTTCAACTACTGCCTCTTTGGCCGCTTTATACTGATCCAGCAGACGGCGGTCAGACTCCTGAAGTTCTTCCGCATAGTCTACTTTATTGATCAAATCCCCCACATCCTCGGATGTGAGCAGCAGTTCCACGTAGCTGGTCTCACCGGATTCATACAGATACTGGATCCGTGTCTTCATGGAAGCATACTGCTTATCCTCTGTGGCTTTTGCCGCCTCATAATCTTCCTGTGCCTGTTCAATCTCTACTTCTTTGTCTGCCAGATCGCTCTCCAGCACTTCAATATTCAATAAGGTGTCCGTCAGACTGTCATTCAAACTGTTGACCTCGCTGCTCAGAGAGCTTCTCTGGCTCTCCAGATTGCTGATCTTTGACTGAACATCCTTCAATGCTTTTTCATTCTGTGTTTTCTGGCTCTGGATCTCTGATGCCTTGGTCGCATATACGGTCATCCCACTGATCATCATCAGTGCTGCCATTACCACACAACATATCCTCTTGAATTTCATATGTAAAACCTCCGCTTACTTATCAGAATATCATAGATATTTCTCTTTTTCAACCGAAGATTTTATGTCTACCATTCCTTATTTTTCCAGATTTTTACTCGTACCGCAATGCCTCGATCGGATTCAGTTTCGCTGCCTTATTGGCCGGATAATATCCGAAGAATACACCGATAAAGATAGAGAAGCTGACCGACAGCACAATGCCTGTAACAGACGGGCTGACTGCATATCCCATCATATTGGTAGCCACTGTTGCAATGGCCATTCCAAGGATGATTCCGATGATACCGCCCACGATACACAGTACGATTGCTTCCATGATAAACTGTAACCGGATGGAACCGTTGGTAGCTCCCAATGCTTTTCTCGTTCCAATCTCCCGGGTTCTCTCAGTGATGGATACCAGCATAATATTCATAACACCGATGCCTCCTACCAGCAGAGAAATACCCGCAATAGCTGCGATGGCAAGAGAAACCGTGGACAACATAGATGTCATACTCTCTACAATAGACTCCATACTCATGGCACTGATCTCAAAACTGTCATTATCTTTATAGTAACGGTTATTCATGTAAGTTTCTATCATGGTGCAGAAATCTGTAGCACTGACTCCTGCTTTTGTCAGAATCGTCAGCTGACTGTATCCATTCCTGTTGTGGGTCTGATCCAATGCAGTCTGAAGCGGCAGATACATGGTGGTTACTGTATCTTCAGAAGAGCTGCTGGAAAACGTACTTTCTTCATATTCATAAACACCTACGATGGTGTAGCTGTAATATCGGTTATTAAACAATACATCCAGTTTCTGTCCTACTGCTGACAGATTGTCACCATTGAATAATTTTTCCACCAGAAGATCAGATACCAGAATAACTTTTTTTGCCTCGTCCTGATCCTGACTGGTCAGTGTTCTTCCTGCCAGAAGTGTCAGGTCTGCATTTTCCAGATTGTCTGCATTGACACCGATCGCACTGATATAGGCCGTACTGTTTCCTGACTGGGCAGTTCCGTTTCCCACAGATTCCTCCAGTGAAAATCCCTGAATAGAATCCGTATAACGCTCCTGCAGATCGTCCAGCATCTCTTCTGATATGTAATCATCCTCTGACATCTGCGTGAATCTTGGTCCCGCGGAAAATGTCATGCCGCTGGCAGTAGTCTCCTCCGTCGTACTCTTCTGAGACACGCCAATCGTCACGTTATTAGCACCCATAGAGGACATGGACTCCGTTACAGAACTGGAGATAGAATCTCCCAGTGTCATGATCGCAATTACAGATGCGATGCCGATAATAATACCCAGCATCGTCAGAAGGGAACGCATTTTATTTGCCCGCAGACCATTAAGTGCCAGCAGGATATTTTCTCCGATCAGCATCCGCTTCCCCTCCTTTCACTGATGATCAGTCCATCTTTCAAGGTAATGACCCGCTGAGTCTCCTCTGCCAGCTCCTGCGAATGGGTGATTAGTACAATGGTCTTTCCCTGTTCCTCGTTCAAACGATGAAAAATATCCATGATCATCCGCCCGGTCTTGGAATCCAATGCGCCAGTGGGCTCATCTGCCAGTATAATAGAAGGATCATTGGCCATGGCTCTGGCAATGGCTACACGCTGCTTCTGTCCACCGGACAGCTCATCAGGATTGTGCGTCATACGTTCTTCCATGCCAACCATAGCCAGCAATTCTTTTGCCCGCTCAGTCCGTTCCTTTTTTCCTACACCTGCATATAACATAGGAAGCTCTACATTTTTCAATGCACTGGTACGGCTGATCAGATTGTAAGTCTGAAATACAAACCCGATCTTCTGATTGCGTATCATGGACAGTTCCTTGTCCTTTGCACCAGCTACATCCACGCCATCCAACATATATTCGCCTTCTGTCGGCCGATCCAGAATTCCGATAATATTCATCATGGTAGTCTTGCCGGATCCGGAAGAACCTACAATGGATACAAATTCGCCTTTGTTGACCTTCAGATCAATACCGTGAAGGATCTCCAGCTCGTTCGGCTGACCAATATAAAATCGCTTAATAATATGATGTAACTCAATCATTGTATGTTGTTTCGTCATGTTACACCTCCGGCCTAAAATCCGCCCGGACCGCCGCCACTGGGTCTGCCACCTCCCGGTGTTCCGCCGCCTCCCGGTGCTCCACCGCCTCCTGGTGCTCCTCCGCCCATGTCGAAGGTGATGCCATCCTGCATATCACCGACTTCACCGTTAGATTCCTGGTTGATCAGCGGAGTATTGTAATATACTTTTGTATTTTCATCAATCCCATCACCAGAGATTTCTACATAGTAATCACTCTCCATGCCTACGGTCACCGGAACCTGTGTCTTCTCTCCATTCTGATCAATATTTACATAGGAATTACCGTCCTCATCCGCTGTCACGCAGTCATAAGGAACGGTCAGCACATCATAGACAGCATCTTTGACAATGCTTGCCTTGGCAGTCATACCGATCCGCAGATTTGGATTGGGCTCATCCAGTGCGATCTCAATAGAATAAGATGAGCTTCCTGTATTAGAAGTTGTTGCCACCGGAGATACAAAAGAGACTTTTCCAGCAAGCTCATCCTCTCCCAGAGCTTCCACGATCACAGCAGCTGTCATATCTGCACTGATACTGCTGATATCATATTCATCCACGCTGGCGGATACAATGTAATTCTGCTCATCTGCAATCGTGAACAAAGCTTTCCCTTCTCCCAGATATGTATCACCTTCCTCTACATTCATGGCAGTGATCACACCGGAAATCGGTGCCGTTACTGTACATGCCTCGATCTGTTCCTGATAATTATCAATACTCTGATCGCTGCTGTCGTTGGAGTACGTCTTCTGCATCTGTGCTTTTTCCAGGGAATCCGCTGCATTACTGATGTTGCGGTCATTCTGTTTCGTTGCTGTCTCCAGATTCTCAGCAGCAGTCTCATATGCATCTGAAGCTTTTTCTTCTGCTTCCTTTGCAGCAGTATAAGCCTGATGTCTCGATGTATATTCAGCCTTGGCCGCGCTTAACTCTGTCTCCAGTTCTGCCTTCTTCGCTACATCTGTCTGCGCATCATAAGATGCCTGTAATTCAGATACCCGTTCTTCCTGTCTCTTTAAAGCCTCTGCGGCAGAGCTTAGATCTCCTTCTGCATCCCGTAGATCTTCCTTTGCCTGTGCCTCATTTTTTACCGCTTTGCTGTAATCATCCGTTCCATCTTCCACTGCCTGTTCATAACTTTCAGAAGCCGTCTCGATGGATTTATTTTCGTTGTATGTACTCAAGGCCTGATTATTCTGTGCCTCTGTCAGCTTCAGTTTCAGATCTGTAGAATCCAGAACTACCACCGTATCTCCTGCATTGACATAATCACCCACCTTGTAGTTAACCGTCTGTACCTCCACATTGGATGCAATGGCCGACACATCTCTGGAATCCGCACTGGCAATGGTTCCCGTCACACTGATGGAATCCACCAGATCCTGTCTGGTCACCTGTGTGGTCTCCACCTGACTCATTGCTGCCATTTTTTCTCTTGCTGCCTTTGCCTTACTGTAGGAATGAATTCCCAGTCCACCAACAATCAGCACCAGCACTCCACCTGCCAGAATCCATTTTTTCTTCTTTCTGCCCGGTAGTTTGATCTTGCTTGCAATATCCGGTAATTTCACGCTATTCCTCCTTCATCTCTATAACATCATTATATAATATAAATTTCACGATATATTTTAGAGGAATAATGTGTGAGAAATTTGAAATGAATGTGTTTTAATTGTGAAATTATCGGTTTTTAGTTTGAACGTTTGAACATGTGTTGATTTTATTCATATATGCTGTTATACTTTATGTAGAATATATTTTTGGATATCTATTACAAAGGAGTTCTTTATGAGCGAAACAAAATCAATGCCTGCAGAAGAGGAGATTTACTATCTCTCTGAATTTTATAAAGTTTTTGGTGATTCAACCAGAATCAAAATTCTTTATCTGCTGGTTGACCGGGAATTATGTGTCAATGATATTGCGGCAGAGCTTGCTATGACACCAAGCTCCATTTCTCATCAGCTGCGTATCTTAAAACAACATCGCCTGGTAAAATTCCGTCGGGATGGAAAGACTGTTTACTATTCTCTGGCCGATCACCATGTTGAAACAATTCTGAATCAGGGATTGGAACATATTGAAGAATAAATAACAGACAGAACCGGTCAGGTATAG